>OLOK01001151.1_pt1 | contig 23514 bp, 20 predicted proteins | sample 1672591 | NCBI WGS metagenome assembly OLOK01 (sample SAMEA3136703, study PRJEB25190) | human gut metagenome | biome: human gut; feature: human-associated habitat; material: faeces | place: Austria | collected 2013 | reverse complement strand
GCGATAAACTTACTGTCTGAGCCGTAGGCGAGTTTAAGTTTTCGCTGTACAATAGACGACGGAGCAAAATGAGAAAATCAACGTGTTTGAAAGGGCTTTTTTCTTGCAATATATAAATAACTTTCAACGTAAAAATAAGTTTAAACTAATGAATTATATATATCTTTACTAATACCAGTATCAGCAAGTGTACCGGATAGAACCAGTAGAACATATATTTTAATTTCTTTGTTCCCGGTTTTTTGTTATAAAATGCTATGGGCAACACGCTTAACGCCCCCCACCACTGCACTCCAAATCCAAACATTCCAATGTTGAATACTAAGTTTGAAATTGCTCTTCCTATGTGATGATTATTAAACACATAAAAACATATAATAAGCATTACTCCACCGTATGAATATGATGTGTGGAGGAAGTATGCCATTCCAAAAGCTACTGCCATTGTTACTAATTCAAGTATTGTGTTAAGTCTTCCGGCTCCTATGTGTTTTAATATTTTGTCAGAATATGCAACTCTAAACATTGATATGGACTGTAATGCCCAGATTGCCATATAACCTATAAATAAAGTGAAGATTACGTTCTGTCTTGCCATATCAAAGAATCTGCCATAAAGCATATCATAAGGAATCTCTGATACTAAGGCAAATATTCCAAGCCTGATTGCATGTTTTAATCTGTCTGATGTATGGAAAAATCCCTCAACCAAAACAAAACAGAATATTGGGAAGCTTATACGCCCAATAGATCTAAGTATTATATATGTCTGATGATTGTCCTGAAAAAATAAAAAACCTACGTGGTCAATAATCATTGTAATCATAGCAATTATTTTTAGGGTAAATGTACTAATCCCCCATTTATCAAGATTAATAAACACTCCAAGACCTTTTTCTTTTAATTCACTCATTTTCTCTTGTTTCCTTGTGTTTCCATTTATTGCATTTTCTTATTTAGCCATTAAAACTACAATGCTTCTTGGTGGCACCTGAAGCATTCTCTCAATGCCATCACTGGGTTCCTTAAATCCTGAATCTGTAGCAAAAACAACTTTCCACTGTCTTTTATTTCTTGCAGACGGAATGCCGAATTTAATCATCTCCCAAAACATATTGTAAGCTATGAATAAGTCTGCTTCATCTTCTTTTCCATCAATAGTTGCATATTTTCCGCAATACATAACAGAAAAATGTCTGTTAAAATGACTAAAATCTGCATACCATGCCTTAGAACCGTGATAAGACATATCCGGCAAACCATATGACTTATAATCCATAAGCCTTGGCTCGCTGCTTAAATGCAAAATCTTATGCTGCTTTCTAAACTGAATAAGCTTCTTTGTAAAGTCAAGAATCTCCTTTGCCATGGCTGTTGTATTCCAGTTAGTCCATGATATTTCATTATCAAGACAATAAGGGTTGTTATTTCCTTTCTGGCTGTTACACATTTCATCTCCGGCATAAATCATGGGTACTCCCTGACTTAGCAATACAAGTGAAAGAGCGTTTTTAATCTGATGCTTTCTTAACTCATTTATTTTACGTTTTCTTGTATCGCCCTCAGCGCCACAATTCCAACTATAATTATAAACTGCACCGTCCCTGTTATTTTCGCCATTTGCCTGATTGTATTTCTTATCGTAAGAAACCGCATCATATAATGTAAAAGTATTGTGGTTAGCCACATAATTAACTACTGCCACTGCTGGCGGATTAGCCTTAATCTTGTAAGATATGGTATTTAACATATCCTCATCGCCTTTAATGAACTTTCTTGCCGATACCATAAAATCATCATTAAAGTTTGCCAGATTCTTATTTTCAACATTGGCATAAAAATCCGTATCCGTAGCAAAATTATAAGTAAAAATCTTTGTTGTAGACAAAAGATTGTCCGTCTGAATCATCTTCATAACTGCTTTTTCACAGTTAGCGTGAATACCGTCAATATGATACTCCATAACCCAATAATGAAGTGCATCCAAAATAAGTGTAGGATTAGTTCCTTCAGGGAAAAAGTATTCCATAGAAACCTCTATTCCGTTTCTATGAAGCTCTCTTACCATGTATTTGAACTCTTCAACTTCACTACCCGGCTTTGTGGCATAAGCATATGAAGCTTTCGGTGCAAAAGCATAACCGCTTGTATATCCCCAATAATTAAGCACAGGGTTCTCAATGCTAAACTGTCCCTTCATAGACGTTGCCACATGTGATTCCATTTCATTAAATTCATATGCCGGCATTAACTCTATCATAGTTATTCCAAGTTCCTTTAAATAAGGTATCTTATCTACAATTCCCAAATAAGTTCCCTTATGCTTAGCCTTTGAACTTACATGTTTTGTAAAGCCACGTACATGAAGTCTATATATAATTGTCTCATCATAAGGTCTTCTAAGTGGTGCGTCGTTTTGCCAGTCAAATTCACTGCTTACAATGCTTCCTCTTATATCAGTAGGAACAATTCCCCATTTTTCTTTTCCTGAAAGTGCCTTTGCATAAGCATCTGTCACAATCTTTCCATCAATAGAAAAATTATAATCATATTTCTTATAATCAAGCCCTTCAATGCTCATTGCAAAAACATTTCCTATAACCTGCGCATTTTCAAAAGGAATACGTGCCGCTTCATTGTTTTTTCCTTTTTCATATAAAACAAGTTCACATTTACTTCCTAATCTTGCTGTAATGGCAAAATTAACCGTGTTGCCTATTACAGTAGCCCCCATCATTAAAGGATTACCTCTGTATGCTTTTATTTTATTTAAATCCATTGTGTATCCTTTCCAGTCATTCTTAATATGCCCATATAGACACAATTTTGACATAAATTCTTATGCCCGAACTTTCGCATAGATAAGTGAATTATAACATACCCTTTTGATTAAAGAAACAAAATCAACCTACAAAAATAGTTTTATTAATTTTCCCACGTTATCTTTTCTGTACTTTTACACTACATTTATTAAACCTTTATTGCTTAAAATTCCCAAAACTGTTATACTAATCTGTACGGGTGCGATAGCCCACACACCATTATTAAATAAGAGAGGTAACGAAAAAAATGATAAGTACAAGCAATGTATCTTTACGATTTGGTAAAAAGGCATTATTTGAAGATGTAAATATAAAATTTGTTCCAGGTCACTGCTACGGCTTAATCGGAGCCAACGGTGCCGGAAAATCAACATTTTTAAAGATTCTTACAGGTGAAATCGAACCTACAAGCGGTGAGGTTATTATTACACCGGGTGAGCGTCTTTCATTCTTAAAGCAGGATCACTTCCAGTATGATGAATGTACTGTTCTTGATACTGTTATTATGGGTAATCAGAGACTTTACGATATTATGAAAGAGAAAGATGCCATTTATATGAAGGAAGACTTTAGCGATGAAGATGGTATCCGTGCTTCAGAATTAGAAGGTGAGTTTGCAGAAATGAACGGTTGGGAAGCAGAAAGTGATGCTGCTACTCTTCTTAACGGTCTTGGTGTTGATACTGAATATCATTACAACCTTATGAAAGACCTTAACGGTTCATTAAAAGTCAAAGTTTTGCTTGCACAGGCATTGTTTGGTAATCCTGACATTCTTTTACTTGACGAACCTACTAACCACTTAGACCTTGATGCCATTGAATGGCTTGAAGAGTTCTTAATCAATTTTGACAATACAGTTATTGTAGTATCCCATGACAGATACTTCCTTAACAAAGTTTGTACACAGATTGCGGACATTGATTATGCTAAGATTCAGTTATACGCAGGTAACTACGACTTCTGGTATGAATCAAGTCAGTTAATCGTTAAGCAGATGAAAGAAGCTAACCGTAAGAAAGAAGAAAAGATTAAGGAATTACAGGACTTTATCCAGCGATTTAGCGCCAATGCTTCTAAATCAAAACAGGCTACTTCAAGAAAACGTGCTCTTGAAAAAATCGAATTAGACGAAATTCGTCCATCAAGCCGTAAATATCCATACATCGACTTTAGACCTAACCGTGAAATCGGTAATGAGGTTCTTACTGTGGAACATCTTTCAAAAACTATTGACGGTGTTAAGGTTTTAGATGATATATCTTTCGTTGTAGGACGTGAAGATAAAATAGCTTTTGTAGGTTCTAACGGCCTTGCAAAAACTACATTATTCCAAATTCTTGCAGGACAGATGGAACCGGATGAAGGTTCATACAAATGGGGAATTACAACTTCACAGTCATACTTCCCTAAGGATAACACTAAGGACTTTGACAGTGATGATGCAATTGTTGACTGGCTTACACAGTACTCAGACAACAAAGACGCAACTTATGTTCGTCAGTTCCTTGGCAGAATGTTATTCCCCGGTGATGCAGGTGTTAAGAAAGTTCGCGTACTTTCCGGTGGTGAAAAAGTTAGAGTTATGCTTTCAAAACTTATGATTTCAGGTGCCAACGTTCTTATTGTTGATGAACCTACTGACCACTTAGATATGGAAAGTATTACAGCACTTAACAACGGACTTATTAAGTTCCCTGGCGTACTTTTATTCTCTTCAAGAGATCATCAGGTTGTACAGACTACAGCTAACAGAATTATGGAAATCGTTAACGGTAAGTTAATTGACAAGATTACTACTTACGATGAATATCTTGAAAATGATGAAATGGCAAGAAAGAGAGCTGTTTACACAACTGACGGAATGGATGCAGATAACTAGAATCAAATATTTTGATTTGTTTTTTTGCTTAGATTAATACATTTTATTATTAACAGTTAATTTTATGGAGTATCTATGAGACCACATACTATTACCTATCCCCCTGACGGTGTTGAACCAATTGGGGTTATTGAATTTGTTCACGGAATGTGCGAAACACGTAACCGTTATGCTGCTCCAATGGAGCATTTCAGCCGACACGGATATATATGTGCCATTGCCGATATGCGTGGACACGGAGAAAACATATTAACAAATGATGACTTAGGCTATTTTGGCGAAGAAGGCTACAAAGGTCTTGTAAACGATGTTCAGGAATATACTATGTATCTTAAACGTGAATTTCCTAATTTACCTTTTATACTTCTAGGCCATAGTATGGGTTCATTGGTTGTAAGAACATATTTAAAGAAATATTCTCAGGAAGTTGATGCCGTTATACTTAGCGGTTCTCCTTCTGAAAACTCATTGGCTGCTGCCGGTAAGTTTTTAGCCAAGTTTCTTGCATTTTTTAGAGGCTGGCATTATAGAAGCCCTTTTATTGAAAATATGGTTAACGGTCCATTTGAGAAACCTTTCCTTAAAGAAGGTATCGTTAACTCATGGCTTTCTACCGACAAGTTTATTGTTGAGGAATATAACAAGGATCCACTATGTGGTGTTCCTTTCACACTAAATGGGTACTACTGCCTTTTCTCATTAATGGAACAGGTTTATAGTAAGCTTGGCTGGACTAACAAGAACAAACAACTTCCTGTTATGTTTATGTCAGGTGGAGATGATCCCTGCCGTAAAAGTGATAAAGACTTTAAAAAAGCTGTTACCCACTTTAAACACTGTGGTTTTCCAAATACTTTTTCAAAGTTATATCCGGGAATGCGACATGAACTCTTTAATGAATTAAACAATGAAGAAGTCTACTATGATATTCTTAAATTCTTAGAAATAAAAGTTGGTATTGAACCACTGGAAGTTGATGAGGATTAATTATTATCTATAAAAAAAAAGAATTGCGTATCCTTTAAGCAAAACACTTAAAAGCATACGCAATTCTTTTTTTTATTAATAATTTCCCAATATTTTCATATTAAGCGCTTCTGCATTAATTCCGCTAAGAGCATTTACAACTCCAGGCTGATTAGCCCTACCCTCAAATTCAACATAGAATCTGTACTCCCAGTTCTTATCCGGTACAGGTCTTGACTGAATACGCGTCATGTTAAGGTCATTGTAAATAATATGAGATAACATCTGATATAAAGTACCTGATGCGTGAGGCATTTCAAAACTAATACAAATCAAACCTGCATCTCTTCTTGCCACTCTCTGACGGCTGATAATAATAAACTGTGTTGTATTAGAATCATTAAAATTAATGCCTTTATGTAAAATATTAAGTCCATAAATATTTGCTGCATTTTCGCTGGCAATACAACCTCTGGACTTATCTGACTGTTCCGAAATATATCTTGCGCTTATTGCAGTATTGGCAAGATTAACCTTGCCCCAACCATGTTCTTCAATAAACTTGTTGCTCTGCATAAATGCCTGTGGATGTGAATAAACATCCTTTATATCATCAATTGTAGCTCCCGAAATACCGCAAAGACAATGTTCGATTTTTACATCAAATGTGTCCACAATATAATTCTGAAATTCTACAAGCAAATCATATACATCTGTTACAATTCCCGCTGAAGAATTTTCAAAAGGAAGAACTGCATAGTCAGCCTTTCCATCTCTAACATATTTCATTGCTTCTCTAAAAGTTGTAACATTAATGTAGTTAACCTTATCCCCGAAATATTCTGTTGCCGCCTGCTGGCTGTAAGCTCCGGGAATTCCCTGATATACTACTGTTGCATCCTCTGTTGGAAGCTTATCTACAATATCAAACCCAATATCATTGTTTACGCCTTCTTCGTTTAAAAGCTTATATTGCATCTTACGACTCATAGCCATAATCTGTTCAAACAATTCCTCTACGCCGTGAGCATAAAAATCGTCTGATGCTTTAGTCTTTAAAGTGGCTATTTTATCAAGCTCTCTTTGTCTGTCAAGAACTGGCTTGCCTGTTCTAAGTTTATACTCTGCTACATTTTTGCAAACTTCCATTCTTTTTTCAAACAATCTAATAATGCTATCATCTATTTCATCTATTTCTTTTCTGCTTTCTAATAAATCCTTCATTGTATTCCTTATGCTTTCTTCAGTTTTTTCTTATTGTTCAGACATCTGTTTCATGCTACATCCACCACAACCTGCACATTTGTTATCCGGCTGTAACTCCTCTAACATCTGACTAACTGTTTTATTTAAAATCGGATGTACTGCATACGGTGCTATTTGTTTAAGAGGTTCCAAAACAAAAAGTCTCTTATGCATTTCCACATGAGGAATTAATAAATCCTTTTCATTAACTATATCATTATTATATAAAACAATATCTATATCCAAAGTTCTTGGTCCCCAGTGTATTTCACGGGTTCTGTTTGCCTCAGCCTCAATTCTGTTAACTGTAGCTAATAATTCTTTAGGTTCATACAATGTTTCTATTTCAACGCAACCATTTAAAAAATTGTCCTGTTCCACAGGTCCATAAGGTTCAGTTTCAATAAATTTAGATACCGCCAAAACTCTGCAATTTTCATCATCATAAAGACTATCAATTGCCTGATTAAGGTATCCCTCCTTGTCTCCTATATTTGAGCCAATACTTAAATAAGCCTTATTCCACTTTCTTGAAATTGAAACAGCTACATTTCCAAAAGGTAACTTAATAGGTGCATTAGGCTTATTAATAGTAAAATCAATAGCCTTAATCTTTGGAAACTCTTTCAAAAGTCCTCTTGTGGTCTGCTCTGCAACAGCCTCTATTAAGTCAAATCTATTTTCAGTCATAAACTTATTTATAAACTTGCACGCCTTTGCATAATTAACTGTGTCCTCCAAATCATCGTTTAATCCCGGAGTTCTCACATCAGTATAAAGGTTAGCGTCTACATAAAACTTCTGACCGTTTATTTTTTCATCTTCATTGCAACCGTGGTATGCAAATATTTCTAACTGTCTAATCTTAATACAATCCATATTATTTCCTTTTTAGATAATATTTTTGTTTTTTAATCTTTAATAGCATTTAAACTTATGCTTTTAGAATCTTCTCAGCCATCATCATTGCCTGATAATTCTCTTTTACATCATGAACTCTAAAGATTCTGCATCCTCTTTCAAGTCCCATAACTGTTGTGGCAACTGTGCCTGCCATTCTGTCATTCTTATCCACATCGAGAGTTAAACCAATAACAGACTTTCTTGATGTACCAAGAAGTACAGGATAACCAAGTTCCAAAAGTTTGTCCACGTGCTTAATTATTAAAAGATTCTGTTCATAATCCTTTGCAAAACCAACTCCCGGATCTAATACAATCTGAGAATCCTTAACTCCTGCCTTGTGAGCTATCTCAACAGATTCCTTTAATTCATTAACTACATCATTAACAAAATCATTATAAGTTATAACATTCTTATTATGCATAACACAGGCTGCTACACCTGTTTTTGCCACAAGGTCTGCCATATCTCTTTCGCCATACTTAAATCCCCATACATCATTAATCATGTCACATCCGGCTTTAACTCCGGCTTCTGCAACTTTAGTCTTATATGTATCAAGTGATACAGCAATATCAAAATTCTTCTTAATTGCTTCAATTACAGGCACTACACGACCTATTTCTTCTTCGTCACTAATAAGTGTGTAACCTGGTCTTGTAGATTCGCCACCTACGTCTATAATCTTTGCTCCATCCTTAATCATTTCTTCTGTATGCTTTAATGCAGCATCTAAGTTGTTAAACTTACCTCCATCTGAAAATGAATCAGGTGTTACATTTAAAATTCCCATTATTACAGGTTCTTTTTCTAAATCAAAATTGTATTTTCCAATATTCATATCATACTCCAATCTTTCTACTGGCCATCCCTAAAAATTGACAAGACGTCACTTCTAAGATTTCTGTCCTCTTCAAAAACTCCTGTACTTGCAAAAGTAACCGTCTTGCTTCCCGGCTTCTTAATTCCTCTTGCAGACATACACATATGCTCTGCCTGTGCCATAACAAGTACACCCTTTGCTCCCAGGTACTTCTCCAATGCCTTAGCTATCTGGTTAGTCATCTGCTCCTGAATCTGTAATCTTCTTGCATAAACTTCTACTGTTCTTGCAAGTTTACTGATTCCCACAACCTTGCCATTTGGAATGTACGCAATATGCACCTTTCCATAAAATGGCATAAGATGATGTTCACATGTTGAATAAAAAGTAATATCCTTTTCAATAACAACATTCTCATTATCACAAGTAAATGTTTTGGACAAATGTTCTTTAGGACTCATATTCATACCGCTACACAATTCTTCATACATTCTTGCCACACGGTCCGGAGTATCCTTTAGGCCTTCTCTATCCGGATTTTCACCGATTCCCTCTAATAAAAGTCTAATTCCTTCTTCTATTTTCTTCTTGTCAAACACGTCAATCTCTCCTTCCGGCTTTAACTGTTTGTTTAATGGTTACAGATTAATCTTACAACCTGTTTTAGTTCTCCTAAATAAGACAATGAACCAAACGCCAAAATCATATCGGCCCTGTTCTCTTTTATTGTATCTATTGATTCTTCCGCAGCCTGCTTCAAACTATCTGCAACCTGTACATTATGGTTATACTTCACCAAAGTTTCTGCAAGCTTGTGCCCGTCTAAACCTCGTGAATTGTTTGGCGTTATCGTAATAATTCTTTCTGCCCTGTCAGCAATAATTTCTGCTTCCTTGGAAAAATCTTTATCAGACAACACCCCCATTATAAATGTTATTCTCTTATTTGTAAAATATAAATCCAAAGTTTTCCTTAGTTCAAGCACTGCTCCCGGGTTATGAGCGCCATCAATTATAATTAACGGCTCCTTACTTATGACTTCCATACGTCCCGGCCAAACTGTTTTTTCTATGCCTTTTTTTATATTTTTCTCAATTGTATTTCCACTATTATTAATATTATTTTTCATACCAGTGCTATTATTCTTATCTGACTCATCGCATATATTGGTCTTTTCTGTTAATGCTTTATCAAGCACTAATGCTACCTCAACTGCTGTTTTTGCATTTTTAATCTGATATGTGCCAAGAGCCTGAAGGTTAAGAATATATTCTTTATTATTAGAAGCTTTGTATGTAACCTTTGTTGTTAAACCATCTATTTCCACATTTTCAAAATCCTGTTCATTTGGAATTATAAGTTCTGAATTCTTCTGCTTGCAAACCTTCTTTATTACACTCTCAGCCTCCCCTGTCTGTTTCGACATTACAACAGGACAGTTCTCTTTAATTATTCCTGATTTAACTTTTGTTATTTCTTCAATAGTACTGCCTAAAAACTGGGTATGGTCAAGACTAATTGTGGCAATAACACTGCAAAGAACTTTTTCAAATACATTAGTGGCATCAGTTTCTCCGCCCATTCCACATTCAATTAAAGCTACATCACAGTTCTGCTCTTTAAAAAACATTAACGCCTCTGCTGTTTCTATTTCAAAGGATGTAGGATGTGGCAAACCTTCACTATACATACTGTCACATTTTTCTTTTATTCTTGTAAGCAAATCAGCAGATTGTTCCTCTGATATGTATTCGTCATTTATTCTTATAATCTCACGCTCATTAAAAACTGCAGGTGAACAATATCTTCCAACCTTATATCCTGATTCCATTAAAATATTCTGAACAAAAGTCATAATGGAACCTTTTCCATTAGTCCCTGCAATGTGAACTACTTTAAGTTCATTTTGTGGATTGCCCAATCTCTTAAGTAATTCCTTTATGGTATTAAGTCCCAGAATACTTCCCAACTTATTCACATTCTTCAAATACTCTCTTGCTTCACTATAATTCATTTCCATATCCTCAATCCTAATCTATTAAACAGTCAACTTTAATAATAAAATCTAATTATCACTTTAATAATGTAAAAGAAAGGCCTGAACAATTTCAAGCCTTCCCTAAATCTCATTAGTTTCAAAAACTATACTAACACTATTAATATAAAATTAATATAAAACTCTTAATCAAGCATATTAGAATAACTAAGATATTTCTTCATTACATATCCTGTATCCTTGCCATATTTAATCTGGCACCACTTGCCATTCTCTGAGATGACCTGTACTTTCTTACCTGCTCCTATCTGAGTTACAAGTTTGGATTTGGCACTTGCCGACTTACGCAGGTTCAAAACATCAGTAGTATACATATACTCTTCTGCCGTAGTAGTCTCCTGAACAGTAGTCTGCGCCACTGTTGTAATCTGCTTTGCAGTAGTTGTCGAAGTTTTTGCCGGCTTCTTTCCTGATGAACAGGACTTAGCCAAAACCATTACCAAAATAAGCACAACTAAAATTCCAACACCAATTGCTATTATAGTGTTTCTCTTCTTAATCTGTTGCTCTCTAATTAACTCTGCCTTGCGTCTTCTGTTTTCTACTATCTTCTTTACTTCTTCTTTTCTTGCCGCTTCATTGTTTGTCCCTGGCATCCTATCACCTCTTTATCTCTAAAGATGATTTAATTATCCAAACATACAAATCATCTCTATACGGATTATGACCTGCTTTACACTCCTACAGTCCTAAATATTATTCCTCGATAATTTCGTCATATTCTCCGTCTTCAACAATATTGTCAAACACTTCTGAAACCATGTCAAATTCTTCCTGTGTTTCAATATTGTCAAGTCCAGGCTCTCCATCTTCGTCTTCAAAATATCTATAAATAAATATCTCTCCATCTTCTTCTCCATTATCATGAAGTAATGCAATATAGTCCTGTTCCTCAACTTCAAAAATTGTAAGCACTTCGCATTCAATCTCTGAATCATCTTCCAATGTAATTGTTACAAATAATTCTTCATCTTCATTGTCAATATTATTAGTTCCCATCTTTTCCTCTTTCCGCTTTCCGCTATTTATTATCGGTATACCTTTTTTATACCAATTAGTTTGCTATAACTTTATCAAAACATACGGGAAAATGCAATAAAATAGATACAGTTCACAAATATTTAACTTTCTACAGCATCTCTTCCACAAACATGGACACTTCTATGGGGCATCCCAGCCTTTCCTCCACCGCATATACATTTAAATAATCTATGGCTCTTGTTATCGCCACATAAAAAAGTCTGCGTTCTTCCTCAAAGTCCCTCTCTCTTAATGCCTTTGACGTAGGGATTATTCCCTGATTAGCATCAACAATAAACACAGCCTTAAATTCCAATCCCTTAGAGCCATGCATTGTCATAATATTAATCCTGTTATTTGTGCCACCTTCTCCACTGCTCTTTTTGCCAAAATTCTGACCTTCACTATTTTGTGCTGAATCAATGCTATTTATCCACTGTTCTAATGTATTAAACTTGCTACACTCCTGCGCTAACTGTTCCAATTGTTTTAACAACCCTGACATTGGAATATTATTTTCAATGGCATACAGGCGCAAATACTCCTCATAACCTGCACCCTTTCTAATATATGACAATGCTGCCTGAGGTGGTAGCTTTCTTATCATCTCAATATGAAATAGAAAACTGTCTATGTTGTTTTTACTATAAATTCTTCTAACAGCGGAAATATTCATATTCACGCTAAGAACAACCTGCCTGCTTATGTATCTTTGAGGCTTATTTAAAACATATATTAAATCTTCATTGAAATATGTGCCGTCAAACTTTAATGCTCCTCTAACATAAGACAAAATATCCTTTGCAACCATACCATTATAAATGTTACTTCTATGCTTTCCACTTTCCGCTTCTATCTTTCTGTTTTTTAAAAAACTTGAAATCTCCTGAATCTGACTATTATTTCTAACAAGAATAGCCATTTCAGACAGACTAATCCCCTGATTTTCATATTCCTTTATTTTGGATACTACAAACTTTAATTCTTCCACTTGATTTCGAAACTTTCGTATATCAGGTTGAAAATCCTTATCATTGTTAGCGTGAGCACACTTATCTAATCTGGTCTTATTATTTTCAATAACACGACCTGCCACATTAATTATGGACTGAGTACTTCTGTAATTAACATCCAAGACAATAAGTTCAGCCTCGGGATAATAATCCTTAAACTCAATCATAATCTCCGGTCTTGCTCCACGAAAACCATAAATGGACTGGTCATCATCCCCCACCACAAAAATATTGTTAAGAGGACTAGCCAACAGCTCTATTATATTCATTTGGATTCTGTTAATATCCTGAAACTCATCTATTAAAATATACTTATACAGCTCCCTCCACTGTTCAAGTATTGTATGATTCTCACATAACAACAAATAACACTCTCTTAGAATATCATCAAAATCCATCTTGCCATCCTTCTTTAACTCCAAATTATAAGCGTTATAAACCTTTATAAAATCCTCTTTCTTGCAGCAGGACGGCTCATATTCCTGAGCATTAAGCATATTACCTTTAATATTTCCAATATCATTAATAATGTTCTGAGACAATTCTGAAATATCATCAGAAGAAATACCATACCTTCCAATAATCTCCCTTATATAGTCCGTTTTCTGCCTTTCAGACAGAATCTCCGTTGCTTCATACCGCCTTGATTTTCTCAAAATCTTATAAAAGACGCTATGAAAAGTGCCAAAGGTAACCAGTTGTCCCTTCCCTCCATTCATTAATGTAGAAAATCTCTTCTGCATACTTATAGCCGCTGCCTTAGTAAAAGTTACAACTAAAATATTCTCCGGGCGCACTTCCACCTTCTCTATTAAATTCTTAATTCTATGGGTAATAACTGTGGTCTTACCAGAACCCGGTCCTGCAAGAACCATGGCCGGACCATCCATATGGCTGATTGCCTGAATCTGTGATTTATTAAACATATATACAACCTTTCCGGTTGTTTCTCTCCAAGTACTGAAAGTCTATCACAGTCTGACTAAAGTGTAAACAGATAAATGTGATTTCTTATGTTTTCTTATTTTTTTCAAAGAATACTCAGATTACAAACAAAAGCTTTTCTATTATCCGGAGAATTTTATTATTAAAAAAGACCTTTGATATGCTATTTACAGCTTTAATCAAAAGTCTTTTTAATGTTTTTAACATTTATATTATTTTAAAATCAATCTATTAACATTTCTTATAGATATTAACCTGACAGTTACTCGCTTAATAACTATATTTCGTATTAAAATTATTTTGATAATAATTCAATACCTTTCTTAATTCTGCTAATTGATTCTTCTTTTCCGATAACTTCCATAATTTCAAAAGCCCCGGCAGGTGTCATCTGCTTTCCTGAAACTGCAGTTCTAAGTGGCCATAAAGCCTGACCATTCTTGCAACCCTTCTTTCCAATATATTCAAACACTGTATCGTGAAGTCCGTCAACTGAATAATCATCTGTTGCTTCAAGAATTGGAAGTAATTCTGTTAACACTTCTAATGAATTTTCTGAATTAGTTTTCATCTTCTTATGAGTGTACATAGCCACATCATATTCAGGTAATTCTTCAAAGAAATCAACCATATCCATAAGCTCTGGGAATGTTTCAATTCTAGTCTTAACCATATCAAGAATCTTCTCTAAATCCAAATCCTTAGTAATAACTTTCTTGATGTATGGCATAGCTTTTTCATAGAATTTTTCATTGTCCATAGCCTTAATGTATTCCCCATTCATCCATTTAAGCTTCTGAATGTCAAATACTGATGGGCTCTTGTTTACCTTGTGATAATCAAATTCCTTAATCAACTCATCAAGTGAAAAGATTTCTCTATTGTCTTCAGGGCTCCATCCTAAAAGTGCCAAATAGTTAACAACTGCTTCAGGTAAAAATCCCTGTTCAATTAAATCTTCATATGAAGCGTGACCTGAACGCTTGCTTAACTTCTTGTGATTTTCATCTGTAATCAAAGGTAAATGAACGTATTTAGGTGGTTCCCAACCAAAAGCTTCATATAATCTCTGATATTTTGGTGATGAAGAAATATATTCATTACCTCTTACAACGTGAGTAATCTGCTGAAGATGATCGTCAACAACGTTAGCAAAATTGTATGTTGGATATCCGTCTGACTTAATCAAAATCATATCGTCAAGTTCTTTGTTTTCAACAGTAATCTCACCATATAATTCATCAACAAAAGTTGTAGTTCCTTCTGTTGGCATGTTAATTCTAATTACATAAGGCTTGCCTGCATCAAGATTTGCCTGGATTTCTTCTTTTGATAAATGAAGACAATGCTTGTCATAAACTGTAATCTCTTTTCCATCTTCACCTACTGAAGTCTTCAAAGATTCCAATCTCTCCTTATCACAAAAACAGTAATATGCATCTCCTGATTCAATTAACTTCTTAGCATATTCAAGATATAAACCTGATGCCTGACGCTCGCTCTGAACATAAGGACCAAATCCCTTATCCTTATCAGGACCTTCATCATGTACAAGACCTGTTTCAGCCATAGTTCTATAAATAATATCAACTGCGCCTTCAACCAAACGCTCTCTATCTGTATCTTCTATTCTTAAAATAAAATCTCCACCTGCATGCTTAGCAATCAAAAATTCATAAAGTGCAGTTCTTAAATTTCCTACATGCATTCTTCCTGTTGGACTAGGTGCGAATCTTGTTCTAACTTTTGTCATTTTCACTTTTCTCCTACTATGAAATACTATTTGAGATTACATCTCTAACTAATATAGTATAGTGCAAAAATTAAGGTTGTGCAAGGGGGGTGATCTACAATAGTAGTAAGGTTATTCAACGTGCTATGTCAGATATTAGCTTTGAAATCTACATATTAGTAGAAATTATTAACTCAATCTTATTATATATATATAACGTTATGTCAATTTATTTTTATAATTACTTCTACCACTCATCACTTTCATCGTAATCCGAATCCCAATCTTCTTCCATCAGCTCTTCACTTTCATCATCTTCTTCATCGTCGTCATCGTCAAATTCACTATCCATATCCTCATCAAATTCATCATCCTCATCCTGGTAGTCATCTTCATCATCCATTAATAACCCCAGTTCCATTGCTCTTTCCCAAGCATTTAATTTTCCGTCTCTGTTAAAGTCAAACATCTTATCTAAAGGTCCATCCGCTTTTCCGTTCCAAAATCCCATAATTTGCCTCCTTTATAGCTGCAATTTTTTTCTTTTTCCTTTTATGCTTCTATTTTCTCATATTCACTGTCCCTTTTTCAGGACTCGATTCCGTTATTTTTTACTTTATCGAACTATAAAATAGAATCTTTTTCATTTTGTTTTTTATTAAATTACACCATTATATTCTCTTTTTTTTTATGTAATACTTGGGAACAGCGTAAGGTATCAGAACTATTCAAAGTTACTCGTGGTTATGTTCTTGCAGCCACTTTAACAGAGCCTACAAAAACGGATGAAATGCCATATCCCGTCTATTCTTCACAGACCAAAGATAACGGCTTAATGGGATACTACAAGGACTATCTCTATGAAGATGCTATCACTTGGACAACTGATGGTGCTAACGCAGGAACAGTTAATTATCGAGCCGGGAAGTTCTATTGCACCAATGTTTGCGGGGTTTTGCTCTCAAATGAAGTGACGGCTAATCAAATGATAGCAGAAGCCTTAAACAATGTGGCGAAAGGTTATGTGTCTTATGTCGGCAATCCAAAATTGATGAATAATGTGATGGCTGACATCGAAATTATGATACCTACACAAGCAGAAGAACGAGAAAAATTATCAGTGTTCTTCTGTAACCTCGACCACCTTATCACCCTTCATCGGCGTGCATTATAGACTAATGAAAAGGAGGACTTACAAATGAACACAACGACAGTCAGTAGTGACACTTTATTCTGTGATTACTACAAAAAATGGATTACTGTTTACAAGGAAGGTGCTATAAGACCTATAACAATGAACAAATATAAGATGGCACATCAATGGTTGGTAAAATTAATTCCGACTCTTACTGTTGGGGATATTGACAGAATATCTTATCAGCAACTTCTAAACGATTATGCACAAAACCATGAACGACAAACAACTATGGATTTCCATCATCATATTAAATGTGCAATATTAGATGCTGTTGATGAGGGTTTAATTTCCCGCGACCCTACAAGGAAAGCTATCATTAAAGGCAAAGAACCTAGAGCAAAAAAGCAAAAGTATCTTAACCAATTTGAACTACATAAGTTAATTGAGTCTTTAGATTTATCACAGAATATAAATTGGGATTGGTTTATACTTTTAGTAGCTAAGACAGGAATGAGATTTTCAGAAGCATTAGCATTAACCCCTAAAGATTTTGACTTGTCTCATCAAATGTTAACTGTTTCTAAGACATGGAATTACAAAGGTAACGGTGGTTTTCTTCCTACAAAAAATCTTTCTTCTATGAGAAAAATCCAACTTGATTGGCAGACAGTAATGCAGTTTTCTTCACTTATAAAAGATTTACCTGAAAACGAACCAATTTTCGTTAAAGAAAAAGTATACAACTCTACGCTAAATGATATTTTAGCAAGACATTGTATTAGTACCGGTATTCCAGTAATTTCAATTCACGGATTACGACATACGCATGCATCACTTTTGTTATTTGCCGGAGTTTCAATTGCCAGTGTTGCAAGGAGATTGGGACACGCTAGTATGACTACAACTCAAAAAACATATCTCCATATTATACAGGAACTTGAAAGTAAGGATATTGATATTATTATGAGGTCATTATCTAACCTTTCTTAAATAAAATATGCACGCCGATTTTAATAAATAAAAGCTTGGAAACTCAAAAAATTCCAAGCTTTTACTTTCTTGATAATTATATTATTCATTAATCAATGGGCTTATTTCTTCCATTAAATCACTTTTAAACTCTTCTACCATAGTTTTTCTAAACTTGTATTTTGGCATAGGTTCTTCTGATTCTTCTTTATAAGTTTTATAATCCGTTTTTTCTTTTAGGACGTTTTCGTTTGCAAGCATTCCATCTCTATAATTATATGCTTCAAACTTAACATCCTCATCTTCTAAATACCATTTTTGAGCAAATTCCCTTATAGCATCATCGATAATTTTATACTTCATCTGATTAAATATAACGGATATGTCCTGACCTATATACTTTTCCTTATCATTTTCGATATCTTCAATAATTATCTTTAGTAGCTCACTTATTTGTGGATTAACCTTATAATAATCATCGATAATACCTCTTAATACATTAATATTATATTCAAAATCAGATTCTTTAAAATCATCTTTTGTCTGGTCTAAAGACTCAACAACTCCTTGAAGCAATTCAATAATATATTCAAAATCTATACGCAACTTACTATAAGCCATTAAATCATATTCATCTAATTCAGGTCCCTCTCCATCCGGGTCATCTGAAGGTTTCTTAAGTTCCTCCATTACATTGTTATACATTGCTGCATAGTTTTCATATTCTTCCTGTGAAAATTCCAAATCTTTCAATATATCTTCATTGTAATTTGAAAACGCCTTAAGATGTGCGAAATCATGGTCTAATGCTCTAAACAGATGAACAAACGATTTCTTTTGTTGTCTTGACAATGCTGATATCTCTTCGGGTGTTTCTGCTAAAGCATGAATAGCCTTAACAGATATGTTGAAATTATCAAGTACAGTTTCCCAATCCTCAGCTACTGGTTTTCCATCACCACCTCTAGAATATAATGTCAATGCATTGTTTATAGCATCTTTAAACTCTTTAGGCGATTGGAATGTTACAATCTGTCCATACTGCTTATTACTATCAAACAATCGATTAGTTCGTGAAAACGCCTGAATTATATTCTGTGGAGTCATTGGTGGTCTATCCATAAACAATGTAGATAAACAAGGTGCATCAAATCCCGTCAACAATCTATCAACAACAATTACCAAATCAAGTTGCTGACTTCTTTCAAGATATTTCTTTTCCTTTCTTGCTAATCTGTCATTTAAGTTACTATTGTAGGCATTTATCGCTTCAAGCTTGTAATTTGTTCCAAACATTTCATTGTAATCTTCTAAAGATTCTTTCATCTTATCCTGATTAACAGTAGATGCTTCTTCATTTTCTGAAATTGAGTATGTAATTGCAAACTTAGGAAAATCCGGTAACGCTTTCTGAATATCTTCACTTATCTTTAACTCATCTTGTCCATTTTTTATTTTCTTTAACAATTCATAATATTTTTGTGCAATTGAAATGGATTTAACTGTTAATATTCCCTCATATGTTCTTCCTTTACCATTCTGCATTCCCAATTTTGTGGCAGATTGATTCAATATAACGTCTAAAACATTTCTCATATGCTTTTCGGATAAATAGGCAGATTCATCTACATCCTTATTCTTTGGTCCAAGATTTTCTACCATAAAGCCTAAGACTGCCTCATCATGGATAGCTTCCTTTATCGTATAACTATGCAAACACTTTCCATACAGCTGTTCTGTAGTTTGTGGTAAGTCTCCCTTTTGTTCATATTTATTCTGCTCAAAAATAGGTGTTCCGGTAAATCCATACCACAAAGAATTATTAAAGAACTGTTCCAATTTTCTTTTTGTTTCAGGAGTTACTGCTCTATGACATTCATCTACTACAAAAGCAACTCTTAAATTCTTTATAATCTGATATTCTTTCGTTCCTTCTTTCAAACGATTGCTAATCATTGTCTGCATTTTTTGTCTTGTTGTAACAATCATTTGCCTATTACCATCAGTCATTCTTTTAATTAAAGTATCGACATAATCTGTATCATCTACATCAATTGTATCGTTATCTGCATAAGACTGAAATGCCATCTTTGTCTGCATATCTAAATCTTTTCTATCAATCAAAAAAACTGTTTTTTCTATAGATGGTATATCCATTAGCAGGTTTCTTGTAGCCTTATATGATGTCATTGTCTTTCCTGAACCTGTTGTATGCCAAATAAATCCTGATTTTCCTTGTTTTGATGCATTTCGCATTGCCTTAATTGCATGAATCTGATATGGTCTCAGAATTAACAATTTCTTTTTGTCATTATCCAAAACTGTATATTTTGTAACCATTTCATGCGCTTCCGGTATTTTTAATACTGCCTTTGCAAAATCCATATAATCACATACAGGATAGTTCTTTTCATCTATCCATCCTGTAATAAATTTTTTATTTAATTCCGTATCTCTTGCTGCCGAAAAATATTTTGTATCTACCGCATTACTTACAACAAACATTTGAACATTTGAAAAGAGACCTCTAAATTTACCTTCTGCTATATATTTCTTTATTTGCCTATATCCGTCCATATATGAATGTTCTTTATTTTTCAGTTCAATATGAATCATAGGAATTCCATTAATAAGCAATGTGACATCAAATCTTCTGTCCCTTTCGTCATTTTCTTCTGTTTTGAACGCCTGATATTGATTTATAACTTCATATACACTTGTCCCGCCTGCAATGTGCTCATTATTCATAACGACTAAATGTAATGTTTCATTGCCTCTTTGTACATGAACATAAACTTTTCCATTTTCGCCAACTAGCCATTTCCCTGCATCATAAAATGAAGCATGTGATAAATCATTCTTTACCTTTGCAAACTCACTTTCACTTAATGGTGTATCATTTAGTTTTGCTTTATTGTTCTGCTCTAAAATATACTTAAAGTTCTTCCATAATTGCTCTTCATTTCTGATATCTGGTCTATACGTCCATTGTGATTCACCACTACATAGTTGGTCTATTAGTCTTCTCTCAATTATTGCTTCTAATTCTGCCATAATCCCTTATCCTTTCTTTGGAAACATATTTTGTAGCATATATTTTTTTAACTCTTTTAGTGTATCACACTTACGTTGATGAAGAGTGATGAGGTGGTCGAGGGTGGAGAAATACTCACCGATTTTCTTTTGCTCTACAGGATTTTTTGTTATAAAAATATCCGTTTTTCCAATTTCTTCTTTATTAATTTTTTGTGGTATTGCGGTCAACAAGCTGCGCTGTCTTAAACCTTTTTGAAAAGGTTCATTTTTCATTGCATTACTCAAAAAATACGAATCTATATCTTTAAGTTTAAGAAGTGCTAAACTAACATAAAACGCCATTTTATCAGTACTTTCAACAACATTTGTTGTCCCTATATCACCGATACGAGTCATTAATATGTCACCCTTTTCAGGATATACTTTATAATCTCTCTCAAAAGCCTCTGTGGAAATATATTTATTGGATTTTAATGTGCTTATATTTTCTACTGATAAAAACATAATTCCACTATCCTGATAGTCAGGTGTTTGATGTACTCCATCATAAACATCTACAAGTTCCCCAAACTTACGCTGTTCCCAAGGTTCAGTAAATCCTTTAAATCTTATTTTTGGTATATCTGCCATATTTTACACCTCCTCTAAGACTTTTATGAATTCTTCTACTGATTCTCTAGTTTCATCGCTATCAAAATTTAGGTCTTTTAACATACTTAACAGCATATTATTACCCTCTTTTATTTCTTTATCTGTATCTCTTATTCTCAGCGTAAGTGCTTTTAAATCAATCTCTGGTTCTTCTTCTGAAGTATCTACATATCGTGGTATATTCAAGTTATAATCATTTTTCACAATGTCTTCATAAGATGCAAGGTATGCTTCTTTCTCTACACTTTCTCTGTTATTATATAATTCAAGAACACGATCAATATGTTCTTCTTTCATAACATTCTGCTTTTTCTCTTTTTCATACAAATTTGATGCATCTATAAACAACACATCTCGTCCATCACGATGCTTTTTCAATACTACAATACATGTTGGAATTGAAGTATTATAAAACATATTTGATGGCAAGCCAATTACCGCATATATAGAACCATTTTTCAAAAGTGTTTCTCTTATTGTTCCTTCTGCTGCTCCTCTAAATAAAACTCCATGTGGTAAAACAATCGCCATTGTTCCTGTCTGTTTTAAATGATAAAATCCGTGTAATAAGAATGCATAATCTGCTTTTGATTTTGGTGCAAGCTTTCCACCATAATCCATAAATCTTTCATCTTGTTTAAATCCTTCTGCTGCAGACCATTTTGCAGAATATGGTGGATTCATTGTAACTACATCAAATTCTGTTTCTTCATCAGTTGGCCAGTCTGCATCTAATGTATCAGCATTTCTTAAGTGCTGATTTTCCGGCAAAACTCCATGCAAAAACATATTCATTCTTGCCAAATTATAAGTTGATGGCATAAGTTCCTGTCCATAGTATTTTATATAATCCGGTTCTTTTGCATAATTTTTGCAGCTCAGCATTAATGATCCTGAACCCATACAAGGGTCATATACCTGTAATCCTTTTTTATCTTCCTGTCCTGTCATTGCAATTCGACATAGTATCTGTGCCGGACCATGTGGAGTATAGAATTCCCCTGCCTTTTTTCCTGTTTCAGAAGCAAACTGTCCTATTAAGTATTCATATGCATTTCCTAGCACATCGCCTTCTGTATGTATTAAATCTGCACCATCTAACACTTTTATCACTTCTGCTATTGTTGCACTCTGTTTTTGGTCTCCGGTTCCAAGCCTGTTTGAATACAAATCAACATCTGCAAATAATCCATTAAATAATTCGTCTGATTCCTGAATTCTATTAAATGCTGACTGTAATTTTTCTCTGTTGAAAGAATTGTTTTTAGCATCTTTCAATATGCTTACATATGTCATATCAGGGTCCAATGTATAACGTAATGATTCTTTCAATTCTGCCAATAGTTCTTCGGCATCTTCACTATTCATTACATCCTCATAAACTTCCTGTGCTTCTTCTAAATCATCTGGTGTTTCATCGTTTAATAAATCATATACTTTTGATAAATATGAATCTGATAAATACTTATAAAATACCAATCCTAATAAATAAGTTTTGTATTCATTTGCATCCATCTTACCTCTTAATACATCTGCTCCGCTCCACAAAACCTGCAACAAATCTTTTCCTTCTGCCATTTTAGTCCTCCTATATTTTTAGTAAATCAAATAATTATTTATTCATTTTTATCACATTGTAAATATTTATTAATTATATTATAAGTGGCTATTTTATACAACTTTTGCATTGTTATATTTGCCTCCTTATTCATACATTATTTCATTATTTGTACTGTCATTTTCCATTTTAGCTACACAATAATTCTAATTCCAATAACTTCTTTAAAATTTAATTTCATCTACTGGTTTTACTAATTCACACAGAATTCCTCTTGGCATTTTGTAAAGCACTTTTCCAACTGCTGTGTCGCCAATTTTGTCATAAATTCGTCCTGCACTATATGACTCGCCAATGACTGTACTACAACTATTTGCCACATGCCCAACTTTTCCAATTCCCGGCATTTTTACAAGAATTGCTTCGTGGTCATATTTGTTGTCCGGTTCTTTCTCAAGAAGCACTTCCATATCCTTTTCAAAAAATTCGTCACCTTCAAAAAGTCCTGTTCCTGTAATTGTAAAATAAATCTTATTTGCCATCTTTTTTTCCTCCTTTATAGCTGCTTTTTTTCCTTTTATGACTCCATTTTCTCACATTCACTGTCCCTTTTTCAGGACTCGATTTTGCTATTTTTTCGATTTTTTGCACAATATGGAATTTACTCCTGCATATGATTTTATTTCTAATAATTTTTTACAATCAAAACCACGCCTAAAAGACGTGGTTTGCTCTGAGGCTATAAGCCTCTGTTA
>OLOK01001125.1_pt1 | contig 23839 bp, 19 predicted proteins | sample 1672591 | NCBI WGS metagenome assembly OLOK01 (sample SAMEA3136703, study PRJEB25190) | human gut metagenome | biome: human gut; feature: human-associated habitat; material: faeces | place: Austria | collected 2013 | reverse complement strand
TAAAATGGATGAAAGGTAATAAGATAAATGTTACAAGTAGTAGTCCAACAGATTTATCAATAGGAACTACGTCAAGAAATACAACAAGAGTGACTGGTGGAGCAAATAATGGACAAACAGTAAGTAAAGATAAGTTGAGTAATATTTATGATTTATTAGGAAATAGTAGTGAATGGACACAAGAGGCCAGCAATACCTTTGGCCGAGTTTACAGGGGTGGCAGTTACCGTGATAGCTATGCACCAAGCTTTCGCTACTACCGCAGTCCGGCCAGTACCGGTTCCGACAATGGCAGTAGGCTCACACTTTATATAAAGTAGGACTGAACTCTAAAGTCGTGAATTGAAAATTGTAAAAAAATTAGAAAGAAATAGTAAAAATTGAATAAGGAGAAATCCTAACGAATGAAATACGTTAGGATGGAATTTCCTAAAATTTTTACAAAATGCGTGTAAACGGATTTTGAGAAAATAAAGGAAATTCCACTAACGTGGCGCCACTAACGTGGCGTTTTTTGTGCTTTTAAAGGCCTAAAAATGCGGAAGGGAGAAATTATGGGCATTAGCACAATGTTAAAATTATTGCAAGAAAAAGAAAGTGGAAAAATAGTTTTGGTAAATATTGGAAACTTTTATGTAGCATCAGGAAAGGATGCAGTATTATTAAATAAAATACTAGATTTTAAATTAACATGTTTAGAAAAAGGAATATGCAAAGTAGGCTTTCCAATAAGTGCACTAGAAAAATATACAAATAAGATACTAGAAAAACAGTATTCATACATAGTATATAGATACATAGCAAAAGAGTTAAAATTAGAAATAACAAAAATTCATAAAGCAAAAAATAAAAACGAAATAACACAAGAAAAAGCCAACTGCTTATTATGTAAAGGGATAAAAGCATACCCAAAAGAAGATAAATATATAGAAGCAGTAGCAAAACTATATGAAAAAGAAGATGAAATAAACAGAGCAAAAGAACAAAGAAAGAAGAGAAAGATATGGTTTCAAAAGAAGAACAAACAAATAAATTAGCTTTAATTCCAAAGGCAGAAAATTATATAGAATATATGTTACAAATGATTTTAAAATTACCAAGGACAGAAAAATATAGCATAGGAACTGAATACAAGCAATCACTGTACATTATGTTAAAAGACATAATATATTTAAGCAAAATACAAAAAGAATGCATCCTAGAAAAATTAAATGAAATAGATGCAAACCTAAATACACAAAGAATATACCTAAGAATAATGAAAAAACAAAAATGGACAGACGAAAAAAAATTTAATGTAGCAATGGAAAAAATATATGAAATAGGAAAGATAATAGGAGGCTTGTACAAATATTATGCCAAATACAGTAAGAAATAGTTATTATAAAAATTTAACATATGAAAAATTAATGCAAGCACATATAAAATCAAGAAAAGGAAAAGGCTATAGAAACGAAATAATAAAATTTAATTTAAAACAAGAAGAATATATAATATGGCTATTAGAACAATTAAAAACAAAAAAATATAAACATGGAGGTTATACAACTTTTTATGTAACAGAGCCAAAATTAAGAAAAATAGAAAAATCAAAATATATAGACAGAATAGTACATAGATGGGTAGTAGATAATTTCTTAGAACCAGCCTTTGTACCTCAATTTATAAGCACATCATATGCATGTTTGAAAAATAAGGGAATGCACAAAGCATGCTTAGATGTTCAAAAAACAATGAAACATTGTAAAAAAATATGGAATAACTACTATATATTAAAAATGGATGTTGCTAAATATTTTGATAACATAGACAAAAAAATATTATTAAAAATAATAGACAAAAAAATAAAAGATAAGGAATTAATGTGGCTTATAAAACAAATACTATATTCACAAAAAAGAGAAAAAGGTTTAGAAATTCGGGAATTATACTTCACAAATGTTTGCAAATATATATTTAAATGAAATAGACCAATACATAAAACATAAATTACACATAAAATATTATTTTCGTTATTTAGATGATAGCATTGTAATAGAAAAAGAAAAGCAACAAGCAATAAATGTTTTGGAAAAAATATCAAAATTTTTAGAAGAAAATTTGCAATTAAAATTAAATAAAAAAACTCAAATATTTAAAGGTAAACAAGGAGTAAATTTTTGTGGCTATAAAATAAATGAATACAGAATGAAAATAAGAGATAAAGGAAAAAGAAAATTAAAAAATAAAGTAAAAAAATTAAAACAACAAGTAAAAAATGGCGTAATTACAAGCAAGGAAGCAAAAAAATATTTAGCAGGGCATTTAGGTTATTTAAAAATAGCAAATGTAAATAATTTAAAAAAAGAAATTTTTTATACTAAATAAAAAATAGGGATAAGTCAAAAGGCCAACAATACCAATAATCGAGTTAACAGGGGTGGCAATTACAATAATAGCAATGCACCAAGCAATCGCAACAACAACAATCCGACCAATACCAATTCCAACAATGGCAGTAGGCTCACACTCTAATACAAATTGAGATTATATATTTTAAGGAATATATACAGTAAGTGTATTAGTATTAAAGAGACTTATTCCTTCCTAATGTAGGTAAAAATGAATCAGCAAAATATGTATTAGTAAAATTTTATATTTGAATATATGTATTTTGCAAAATATATAAGAAAGGTTGTAAATATGAATTTATGTTATATAATTGGAAAAATAGTTAATAAAGTGAATTTTGAATTTATTATAGAAAGCAAAGATTATTCAATTGCAACATTTAGTCTAAAGCTTTCTAATAATAGTATAATAAATGTAGAGGCATATAATGAACAAGCAGATTATTGTTATTTAAAATTACATGAAGGAAGTATAGTAGCAATAGAAGGAAAAATGCAAAATAATAGTATTTTATTAGAAAAACTGTGCATTTTGGGTTAATAAATACGATAAAACAGCTAAAAAAACAGCCAAAACATGTTGACTAATTCAAAAAAAAATGATATAAATAATAACATATAAAAGGCCCGTTGGTCAAGCGGTTAAGACGCCACCCTCTCAAGGTGGAATCATGGGTTCGATTCCCGTACGGGTCACCAATTCTATAAAAATTAAAAGGGAGTAGCTTTTTATTACTAATCAACAGTCGCGATACAGGTAAGTATCTGGTTAGTAAGGCTTACAAAACAGTCAAGCGAGACTTTTAAAAGGAAATACATAATAAACAATTAAAATGTTTTCCTTTTAAAAGTCTTTTTTTGATATACAATAGACAATGGGACGGGGTTTTTGTCTTAGACTTTTCTTGGCCTCTGACATAAAATTCTAATTTATTTATAAAAATGCCTTAAAAGCTTAAGACAAAAACCCCGTCCCATTGTCTAAATAAGTAAAGGAGTGGTTGAGTTGGAAAAAGAAAAATGGTTTGCAAAGGATGTAAATGAAGTTGAACAAAAATTAGGAACAGATTTGAAAAAAGGATTAAGTAGTGATGAGGTTGTAAAAAGACAAGAAAAATATGGATTTAATGAATTAAAGGCGGCAAAGAAAAAAACGTTGCTTCAAAGATTTTTAGATCAATTTAAAGATTTTTCAATAATCGTATTAATTATTGCCGCAATAGTTTCTGGAGCAGTTGGAATTGCAAATGGAGAGGGTGTTACAGATACAATAATAATTATGATTGTTGTAATTGTAAATGCAATAATAGGAGTATCACAAGAGGCAAAGGCAGAAAAGTCATTGGAGGCTCTTCAAAAGTTGACTGATCATGCTGCAAAGGTTATAAGAAATGAAAATATTACAGTTATTTCAGCAAAAGAATTAGTGCCAGGAGATATAGTTGTGTTAGATACAGGAGATTATATTCCGGCAGATTTAAGAGTAATAGAAGCTGTGAATTTAAAGGCACAAGAAAGTTCACTAACAGGAGAGTCTGTACCGGTAGAGAAGAATATAGAAAAAATTGAAAACAATGAGGTAGGAATTGGAGATAGAGTAAATATGCTATTTTCTTCAAGTTTGGTAACATATGGAAGGGGAAAAGGAATTGTTGTAGAAACGGGAATGACAACAGAAGTTGGAAAAATAGCGGGAATGATAAATGATGTAGAAAAACAAGAAACTCCACTTCAAACCAAATTAAACAAATTAGGAAAAACACTTGGAATTGTAGCACTTGCAATTTGTGTATTTATATTTATAGTAGGGTTAATTCAAGGAAAAGAACCAATTGGAATGTTTATGACAGCAGTAAGTTTAGCAGTTGCAGCTATACCAGAAGGTTTAGCAGCAGTTTCAACAATAGTACTTGCAATTGGCGTACAAAAAATGGTAAAGAAAAATGCAATAGTAAAAAGATTGCCTGCTGTAGAAACATTAGGAAGTGCAACAGTTATATGTTCTGACAAAACAGGAACACTTACACAAAATAAAATGACAGTAAAGAAAATATTTTGGAATGATGCAATACGTGATTTAGACAATATTGGTGAAAATGAAATAGATGAGGAATTAAAAAAATTAGTATATGCCAATATGCTTTGCAATGATACAAAAATATCTAATGAAGGTGAACTTACAGGAGATCCAACAGAAACTGCATTAGTAGATATGGCTTTTAAATTAGATTTTGATCCAAGTATATATGATAGAACACCAAGAATAGAAGAAGTGCCTTTTGACTCAGAAAGAAAATTAATGACAACTGTAAACAAAGTAGATGATGATTATGTTGTGTACACAAAAGGTGGAATTGATGAATTATTAAAAAGATGTAATTCATATGAAATTAACAATAATGTAAACAATGATTTAGGCGCATATATAAATAAAATAAGACAGGAAAACGAAAAGATGGCAAAAGAAGCCTTAAGAGTATTAGGATGTGCATATAAAGTAATAGACCATTTTCCATCAAAAGAAGAAATGAAAAACATAGAAAATAATTTAACATTTATTGGAATGGTAGGAATGATAGATCCACCAAGACAAGAAGCAAAAGTTGCGGTAGAAAAGTGTAAAACAGCAGGAATAAAAACAGTAATGATAACAGGAGACCATAAGATTACAGCAACAGCAATAGCAAGAGAACTTGGAATATTAGAAAATGATGATGAGGCAATTACAGGGCAGGATTTAGAAAATATGACAGATGAAGAACTAGAAAAAAACGTAAGACATTATAGTGTATATGCAAGAGTTTCACCAGAACATAAAGTAAGAATTGTAAAAGCATGGCAAAAAAATGGTGAAATAGTTGCAATGACAGGGGATGGAGTAAATGATTCACCAGCATTAAAAACATCAGACATAGGATGTGCAATGGGAGTTGTAGGAACAGATGTTGCAAAAGAAGCAGCAGATGTTATTCTTACAGACGATAATTTTGCAACAATAGTATCTGCTGTAGAAGAAGGAAGAAGAATATATGACAATATACTAAAAGTAATACAATTCTTATTATCAAGTAATATTGGAGAAATAGTAGTTTTATTTTTAGCAACATTATTAACACCATTATTTGCTAATTGGTTTGGAATTACAGACATTACACATTTAGAAATATTACTTCCAATACACATATTATGGATAAATTTAGTAACAGACTCACTTCCTGCACTTGCACTAGCATTTGATCCAGCAAATTCTGACATAATGACAAGAAAACCTGCAAAACCAGGTAAAGGCATATTTACAAAGGCGATGACATGGAGAATAATATATCAAGGTATAATGATAGGATTACTTACACTTGCAGCATATGCAATAGGACTTGCTACAACAAATGAACCAATAAATGGGTTAACACTTGAACAATCCAAAATAGAAGTAGGGCAAACAATGGCATTTGTAACACTTGCTTTATCAGAACTTGTACATGTATTTAACGTTAGAGATAACAAAAAATCAATATTTAAAACAAAAGTATTTAACAACAAAAAACTAGTATGGGCAATAATTGCATCAGCAGCATTAATGTTTGTAATATTATTAATAGAACCATTAAGAAACATATTTAGCATACCAATATTACCAACACAAAACATATTAGAATTAGTTTGCTTAATATTTGCACCAATAGTAATAGTTGAAATATTTAAATTATTAAAAATTAACACAATAAAAGATGAATAAGATTTAAAATTTTAAACAGATTAAATGGACATTTAATCTGTTTTATGATAATATATAAAAAGCAAAAATAAAGGAGATGTATAAAATTGAATAACAAATTTTATTTAACAACACCAATATATTATCCAAGTGGAAGATTTCATATAGGAACAGCATATACAACAGTACTTGCTGATGCAATAAAAAGATACCATAAATTAAAAGGAGAAGACACATATTTACTAACAGGAACAGATGAACATGGACAAAAAATACAAGAAAAAGCCCAAAGTTTAGGAAAAACACCAAAACAATATGTAGATGAAATGGCAGCAAAAGCAAAAGAATTATGGGCAAAAATGGGAATAGAATATGATGACTTTATTCAAACAACTGAAGAAAGACATGAAAAAGTAGTACAAAAAATATTTGACTATTTTATGGAAAAAGGAGATATATATAAAGGCCAATATGAAGGTCTTTATTGTGTACCATGTGAGACATTTTTTACTAAAACACAATTAGTAGATGGAAAATGCCCAGATTGTGGAAGAGAAGTAAGATATGAAAAAGAAGAAGCATATTTTTTTAACATGAAAAAATATGCAGACAGATTATTAAAATATTATGATGAACACCCTGACTTCATAAAACCTGGTTATAGAAAAACAGAAATGATAAATAATTTTATAAAACCAGGACTTGAAGACTTATGTGTAAGTAGAACTACATTTGACTGGGGAATAAAAGTATTAAAAGATCCAAAACATGTTGTATATGTATGGTTAGACGCATTAACAAACTATATAACAGCACTAGGATATATGTCTAAAGATGACACACTATTTAAGAAATACTGGCCAGCAGACTTACACATTGTAGGAAAAGATATAGCAAGATTCCATTTAATATATTGGCCAATATTTTTAATGGCACTAGATTTACCATTACCAAAAACAATACTTGTTCATAACTGGATAATGATGAAAGATGGAAAAATGTCAAAATCAAAAGGAAATGTAATATACCCAGAAAGCTTAATAGAAAAGTATGGTTTAGATGCTACAAAATATTTCTTGTTAAGAGAAATGCCAGTATCACAAGATGGGCTATTTACACCAGAAAATTTTGTTGACAGATACAATTTTGACTTATGTAATGATTTAAGCAATTTATTAAATAGAACTGTATCAATGGTTAATAAATATTTTGAAGGACAAGTTCCAAAATATAATGGAACACCAAATGAGATAGATAAAGAATTTGAAGAATATACTTCAAAACAAATAGAAAAATTTGAAGAATTATGGAACAATTATGAAATAGCATCAAGTATACAAGAAATATGGAATATTGTATCAAGAACAAACAAATATATAGATGAAACAATGCCATGGGCACTTGCAAAAGAAGAGCAAAAGGAAAAATTAGAGTCATGTATGTATCATTTAATAGAAAATTTAAGAAAAATCGCAATACTAATAAGACCATTTATGCAAGAAACATCAAATAACATATTAAGACAAATTGGAGTAGATAGTAAAAATATTTCATGGAATGATTTAGAAAATATGGAAATCTTAGAAAATACTCATGTAATAGAAAAAGGGGAACCAATATTTATGAGGTTAAATGCAAATGAAGAGGTAGAATATATAAAATCATTAATGAACTAATAAAAGAAAAAATAAAAGAAGGATGTAATATGGGAAAGGGCAATAAGCAATATTACGAATTTAGCAACTATATAGAAGAAACCAATAATGAGCATGATAGTAAAAATAAAATAAAAATATTTATAATAGTTGTAATTTTAATTTTATTTATAGGTTTAATACTAATTGCTATGAATGTAAAACAAACTATAGATATAAGCAAGTCACAAAAGGAGATTGCAGAAAATTTAAATGCAGTGTCAAACAAAACCACAAGACTTGATGAAGAAAAAGCAAAATTAGAAGAAGAAAAACAAAAACAGCAAGAAGAACAGAAGAAAAAAGAAGAAAAATTACCCAAATTAACTGATGAAGGTAGAGAAAATATGAAAAATATCTATCATTCAGAAACAAAAAGAGCATTTTTAACATTTGATGATGGACCATCAACTAATACTTCTACAATATTGGATATATTAAATAGTCAAAACATAAAAGCAACATTTTTTATGTTGGGAACACGAGTTGAAGCAATGCCAGAAACGGTAAAAAAAGTGTACGAACAAGGGCACTATATTGCAAACCATGGCTATTCACATGAATATTCAACAATATATTCTTCACAAGAAGCAGTTTTAGAAGAATTTAATAAATGCAACAATGCTGTTAGAAATGCAATAGGGGAGCCAGAGTACAATTCACACTTATTTAGGTTCCCAGGAGGGTCAAATGGTGGAAAATACAATGACTTAAAACAAGGAGCTAAACAATTACTAAGTGATAATGACATATTAAGTGTAGATTGGAATTCATTATCTGGTGATGCAGAAAAGCAAAATCCAACACCAGAATATTTAATGGAAAGAATAAAAAGTACGTCTCAAGATAAAAGTAGCTTAGTAATATTAATGCATGATGCACAAGCAAAAAAAGTTACAGCAGATACATTGCCAGAAATAATATCATATTTAAAAGAACAAGGGTATGAATTTAAAAGTTTTTATGACATTATAAAGTAAGTAAAAAATGAGAGGAGAGAGTAATTTGCCAAAAAAAGTAGAAAACAAAAATGATGAAATATTAAATAAATTAGAGTATTTAGGTTTAGATTTGGACAAATTACCCAAAGCTATAACTAACTTTGAAGAACTAGAATACAGAATTCCAAAATTTTATGAAGAAAATAAATATAGGCAGTATAGGTATGTGGATGTAAAAGATATACAAATTTTAATTACACCTACAAATAGATTAGATGAGTTAGAAGAAAAATATAAAAAAGCAAGTCCCATTTTTGACTATTTAGATAATAAAACAGAAGAAAATTATGCAAAACATGCAAAATTTTTAGAAATGCTAAAAAATGTAAAAATAGAAGATATAGAACAAATAGAAGAAGAGCAAAGAAAATTAAATAAACAAATTCCATTTAAAGTTAAATTTGCATCAAACTATTTATGGCAAATATATTATTCGAAAAATACAGATAAGTATTTTATGTTAGTTCCAACAGAAGATGCACAGTATGCAGCATTTTTCTATATATTAAAAAAGAAATTAGAAAAAGGAAGAACGGCTAAAATATTTGTACCAATAAATGGAGTAGAATATACAACAACATATTTAAAAAAATCTGAATTTCAGGACATAGAAAACTACATGTGGCTATTTACAAAAGATTGGCCATTAGTATATGAAGTGTTTGATAAAAAAGATAACTTAAGTATAGAAATCGTTGGTGAAACTAGAGTATATGAAAAAATAAAAAGTAAATATAATATTAAATTAGAAAGTAAAGAAGAAGCGTGCAATTTTTATAAATTAATAAAAGCAATGTTTATATTACAAACTGATTTGCCAAATTACTATAACTTTCAAACAAATATATCAAAAGAAGGCGGAATAGAATTTTATACAGAAAATAGAAAAATAGAATATAAAGATATACCAAAATGGCTTAAAGAAGAGTATATTTTATGTAATGAAAAGAAAAAACAAAAAAATGAGCAAATTGAAACAAATTCACAAAAATTAGAAGACTTAAAAACACAATCTGTCTTATTAGAAATGGAATATGTTGAAAAAGAAAAACAAATATCAACATTTTTAGAATGTAGAAAAACATTTTTTGGAAGAGTAAAATACTATTTTAAATACAGTAAAGCTAAGAAAAATAAAAAAGTAGAAAATGAAGTAAAAGAAGAAATAAAAAATCAAGAAGACGAAATTAAAGAAATAGAAAATGACAACATACAAGATAAAATAAAAGACCATTATACCATAGAAGAGTTAATGCAAAATTATAAAGAATATGAATTGAAAGAAAACAACTTAAAAAATATAATAATGGATATAAATGCATTAAAACTAAAAAATAAAAATCTAGAAAAGAAAATAGAAAATGCAAGTATATACATAAAAGATATAGACAGCCATAAGAAAAGCATATTTGAATTTTGGAAATACAGTAATAAAGATGAAGTGTCTCAGCTTCCAGAAGGAGAAGCAGAAGAAATAAATGTAGTAAAGAAAATAACAAAGGTGTTTGATTATGACGAAGATATAGAATATTTTGGAAAAAAATATGACAGATTACTTAGAAAAGAATTAACTCAAGATGAATCTGATGCACTATTTATTACAAATACAAATGTAATAGATTTATTAAATCAAATAAAAACAAACACACTAGAACCAAAAGAATTAGAAAACTATTTAAAAATGCTAAAAAAAGAGGCAATAGAGCAAAAGTCCTTATTAGACAATGAAGAATTTGATATATTTGGTGGTATAGCTGATGACAGTACAAAAATAAAGAAAATAAAAGATAAAAAGCATAGAGAACTTCCAAAAGACAAATTCAAAATTTTAGATATCAACAAAAATACAAAACAAATTGGATTTAAATTGATATTAGAGCAAATTATAGATAATATAAAAAATTCATTAGAAAAAAGCAAAGTAGAAGAAGATATGGCAATATATAAAGCGATAGCAGATGGAGATATAAATAAAGAAAATATAAACATTTTTAATATTAATCCAGAAATAGAAATAGAAGAAAAACTAAAAGATACTGTAAATAGTATTAATTTATATAAAATAAATATAAATGGTATAATAAATGCAATACCATTTACCAATATTATTTTTTATGATAATCAAAACAAAACATTGCCAATTGGTATGGATTTATCAACAAAAATATTAATTGACTTAAATAAATTAGAATTAGAAGAGGTAAATACAAATTCATTTAATATTGCATATTTTGAAAATGAAAAAGATGAATTTTCAAAAGTTTATATAAAACATATAAAATTGATAGAGTATAATATAAAAACTGCTAAAGAAAAGTAAATATCAAAACAAACCTTTTTTGCATAATATATTAAAAATATGCAAAGGAGGTTTTTTATGTATAAAAAAATACAAAAAATGATTGTGATTTTTTCAATTTTATTTGTTACAATATTTTTAGGAAAATATCATACATATGCATTAACGCCAGTTTCAAACGAAATATATGATGGAATAGATGTTAGTGATTGGCAAGGGTACATAAATTATAGTGAAGTAAAAAATAGCGGAATACAAATTGTATATATAAAAGCAAGTCAGGGGACATCAATAAAAGATCCTTATTTTGATATAAATTATGAAAATGCAAAGGCAAATGGACTAAAAGTAGGCTTTTATCATTTCTTAGAAGCCACAAACACAGAAGAAGCCAAACAAGAAGCTAATTTTTTTGCATCAGTTATATCAGGAAAAGAACCAGACTGTAAACTTGCAATGGATTATGAACAATTTAATGGTTCTGGAGTAGAAGAAATAAATAATATCTCAAAAGTATTTTTAGAAAATGTAAAAATGTTAACACAAAAAGAGGTAATAATATACAGTGATTTATCTAATGCTAAAAATACTTTTGGAACTGAACTTGCAAGTAATTATCAATTATGGCTTGCATATTATGGAAATTATAATGGATTATATAATGTAAATTCTAATTGGAATTATTGGATTGGTGTTCAATATGAAGATAGGGGCTATATAAACGGAATAAATGGCTATGTGGATAGAGATAAATTTACAAGAGAGATTTTTTTAAGTGATACAAGTAAAATACCAAACACAGAAAATAATTTAGATAACATTAATACTAAAAGTATAGCTTATAGAGTTGAAAGAGGAGATACATTATGGGCTATTGCCAGAAAATATGGAACAAGTGTAGGAGAAATTACAAGTGTAAATAATATAGAAAATCCTAATTTAATATATCCAGGACAAATTTTAAGAATTGTAACAAATACTAAAGTTGAAGGAAACGAAACAATGGGAACTGGCAGTATAATTTATACAGTAAAAAGAGGTGATACTTTAAGTAAAATTGCAGTTATGTATGGAGTTACTGTTAATCAAATAGTAGATTTAAATAATATACAAAATCCAAATTTAATTTATCCAGGAGAACATTTAAGGATAACGTCTATTTCAATGCCTATTTATAGTAAAAAAGAATATAATGAGTATAAAAAATATGTAGTTAGAAGAGGTGATTCTTTATGGAGAATTGCTAGATGGTATGGAGTAAGCATTGATTATTTAGTTAATTTAAATAATATAAAAAATCCCGGACTTATATACCCAGGACAAATAATTTATATTTAATTGGTACCGATGGTGGGACTCGAACCCACATGGTTTCCCGCATGATTTTGAGTCATGTGCGTCTACCAATTCCGCCACATCGGCATTTGCAAATAATATATTAACACAAACTAAGAAAAATGTCTATATTTTATTTGAAATTTATAAAAGAAACGTTACAAGTAATAGATTGTAATATAGGTATTGTTAAATATACAATAAAAATGGGAAAAATTCTTTCCTAAAATTTTGAATTAATTCAAGTGGAAGTCCTAAGAAAAGAAGAATTAGATTATTAGAGGAAACGCTTAATTGCGTTTCCGCTTTTTTACAAATCTATTACAAATGTTAAAGCATCATATTTCTTTCCGTTAACATTTCGAATTTCTTTATATCTATTAATTTCTTTAAAACCTATTTTTTCAGCAACATGTATCATTCTAGTATTTCCGCTCCAGGTTTGAGTATAAATTTTAAAATATCCTAACTTTTTGAAATATTTTAAGTATTCTTTTATGGCTTTTACGCCAATACCTTTTCCTCTCATACTTTTATCAGGTATATCAATTCCAATTGCAATATTATTTGTTTTTTTTAGTCCATTATATTTAAAATCATCTGTCATATAATATGCAGATATCCATCCGATATGTTTTTTATTATATATTATTTCATACTCAAAGCATGGAAAATTTTCTGCTCTATGTTTTCTATACATTCTTTGCTTTTCTTCGTTGTATTCGATTTCTTCCCATGGTGCATCCCATGATTTCCATTCTGTTATATCTGTGTACCACTCTTTTATCTTTTTTAAATCTTGTTCTTCAAATATTTTTAATTTTATTTCTTCCATTAATTATTCCTTCTTTTTATAATATTTACTGTATTATACATTAAGAAGAAATAAAAAGCAAAGAAAATCTATATCTGCTGTTTCATTGTCAAGCAAACTCAATATAGTTATCTTCCGTTTTTGCTTTAGTTTTAGAAAAATGGCGAAGAGAGAACTCGCCGCCAATTGCCAGTTGTGATTACTTAATTCTTATTTTTTACCATACATAACTTTTGGATATTTGTAATAAATTTAATAAAAAAAAGAAAACCCATAAGGGTAAAAGAAAAGTATATTTTCTTTTTTATGGCTTGTGAACAACTAGCACTGAATGAATGCCAATCTATCATATCCTCTACCGGATACAAGAAACCTGTCAGGCTCACACGAAATAGATCCTTTTCCATACCATGTGACGTAGAGTCCATGAGCCTTGGCGATGCCATAGATTTTTTTCAGCAACTGTTCAGATTTCACTACATAAATACACCACTGGGGCAGATTTTTTTGAACATTTTGATAGAATACGAAAATAAATATTAAATTTTATGGATAATGCCCAGCCAACTAGCTGTTGACTGGGCATTGAAACATCGAAATCATGGTATTTACTTGTCTTCATATTCTACAGGTATCAGAAATTCATCCAAAACTGATACAACATGGTAAAAGTCTTCATCAGCATATTTAACAAGTACATCATAAACTACTTGCATTTTATTAGCATATACATTACCATACTTAACTAAGTTTTTTTCAGTAAGTCTTTCCTCAGTTATAGAGCCAGAACCATAAGAACCGCATACAAACGTCCATCCATCAATTAAATCTTTGCTGAAACCTTCTACAGCAAATTTATTCTGATACTGGTACTTGTCGCTTATAAAAAAGCCATCCTGCGATATCCCATGGTAGGAATCATCCATGTTATCTTGTGAAAGGCCGTCAAGTTGTGGATCTGTAGATTTTAGAGACATGTCTATGTGAACATGCTCAATCAATACTGTTGCACCTTCTGGAACATTTATAACTTCAGCCGTCATATTGATTACTTTGGAGTCTGTTATTCTCCATCTACTTAAATCATAATCGCCTGTATTGTAGGTAGTTATGAATTCAAGCCCTTCAATTTCATGTGTTTTCTCCAAAGTGCTTCCCTTAAGAGTATTAAGAACCTCCAAGTTCTTCTCTTCTGGAACAGTTTCCACATTCATGCATCCAGTTAGACTAAATGCAAGCACAACCACTAATATTAATGCTAAATACCGTTTCATATATTCTCCTTATCCTCTTAGCAGAATACTGAAATATCAGCATTCTATACTAAAATGGTACATTTATTATATTTCGCTGTACCCACGAATATTATAATTTAATTATAATACAATTTTACATAAAAATCAAATCTTGATTCTATCGATATATATAATAAATAGTACAATAATATCTATAATAAAGCAAATAAGGTAATGAGATGAAAGATATTACAATATAGTTAGGTCATTCTAGTTATAATACTATAGCAAACATATACACTCATATAGATGTAGAAGCAAAATAAAAATTGTTAGAAATATTAGAAAATAAAAAATCCTTATTTAAGCCACTAAATAAAGATTTTATAAAAATGAAATGTTGTGAATTTTGTAGAACTACAAAATTTTTTATAATTAAAACCTCAAGCATATCTTACGAACTACTTGAGGTTTTAATGGTGCAGATGGCCGGAATCGAACCGGCACGGTTTATTCAACCGCAGGATTTTAAGTCCTGTGCGTCTACCAGTTCCGCCACATCTGCATAAATTAAACTGGCTTATCTTAACGACAATTGATATTATAATATGTCATAAAAAAAAAGTCAATACAAAAATGAAAAAAAGTAAAAAAAATTTGTATATTATTAATTGCATTTACTTTTTCACTTATTAAGATATTAAATACCTTAATAAAAATTTGCAAATACTTGCTATTTTATGTAAAATGGTGTATAATCATTAATAGTTACCTTATATAAGGTAAGTAGAATTTATCCTCTATCAAGAGGACACCAGACATTATTAATTTTTTTATTAAAAGGAGGACCATACCATGAAAGAACGGAGAACATTTATTTGCAAAGTAAAGCAAGTGAACGAGCAACATATGAATACTATTGAAGCTATTATATTAGTGGTAATTGTGTTGTTTATTGCTAGTTTTCTTGTTAGTTGGAAACTTTTTCATAAGCCGTTAAGTACTAATCAGTTTGAAGCATGTGAGCAGGTAGCACGTGATGTTTATGCTCAAGCTCAAAAGGGCACTAGTATATTTGAAGTGCCAGAAGATTATTCTGTTAGTATAGATTCAACAACTATAAATGTTAGATTAGCTAATTATCGAGGCAAAGTTATTGCAAAGGTACAAAAAGGTGAACTTGAAATGACACAAGATAGGGAAATTGGCTCAGCGATATTGGACAGCATTGTAATGGGACTTATATTTATATTATACCCTTTAATGATAATGGTATTAATATTGGAAGTTGTTGAAATGGTAAATGAATAGTTTTAAAATGGTATGCAAGGGAAATGATTAAATCATTTCCTTTTTGCATTTTATAACATAAAAAAGATTAAGAATTTAATTTTTTAATCGTTTTTCATTTAAAATACAAGTTTTTTAATTTTTGGTTTTAATAAATCGTGTATAATTGAATTTTATTCTATGTAAATAGCTATTTCAGGCTATTAAAAAATTAATAGCAGATGGGAAAGGAATTGAACTGGCATGTCTTATTGAGACGCAGGATTTTAAGTCCTGCGTGTCTACAAATTTTGCTACATCTATATAAATAAAACAGGCTTATCTTAACGACAATTGATATTATAATATGCCATAAAAAAGTTAATACAAAGATAAAAAAATATTTCAAATAATCAAATGCTATGATATAATAACAAAGAAAAAACAAAGAAAAGAGGAATAGAAAATGAAGAAAAAAATAATATTGAGCATAGCAATAATAATATTAGTAGCACTAACAGCACTAGTATCAATATATATAACAAATAACCAAAAAGAACAAGAAGAAAAAAACAAAGAAGAATTTTCAAAAAATATAATAAATCCAGATAGAATAATATACAAGAATCAGGAAAAGTACTATGAAATAAAACCAGAAAACGAAATATATAAAATAATAATAGAACAAATGTCAAAAAAAATAGACACAAGCAAAAAAGAAACAATAATATCACAAGAAGAATTAGATGATATGCATAATCAAGAAAGTTTTATAGAATTTGATTATAATACAGTAAGTAAAAATTACATATTAATATTAAATAATAAAGGAAAATTTGCTAAAATGATGGACTCAGGAGCTGAATTAATAAAAAGTAATATAGACACAAATTCAATAAAAAAGGAAATAGATGGTAAAATAAACAACACAAAATATTACACAATGGACAATAAAGAATATATATCAAAAAACACATTGGTCTCAGTAGAATATAAATATTTACAGCAATTTAAAAATATAAATAATCAAATATATCAAACAGTTATAAAAGACAACGAATCATTAGAACTATATACAGCAATGTGCAACCTAGAATTTGATGAGGAAATACCAAACGATGTATTTAACAACAATGTTATAGTATTAACATTAGCAATTCCAAAAGATATTACGGTAAAAATAAATATAGGAAATTTAAGATATTATTATGATAATAAAAAGAATAATTATGAATATACAGCACATTTATTAATTGTAAGTAAAATAGTAAACACAAACTGCATATATAATGTAGATAATACAAGCATAGAAAGTAAAGCACAAATTCAAGATGATAATAACCAATATAATCAAACAGTAGCAAATATTGATGAAGAAATATTTGTAAAAGATTTTAATACATATTTAAATACAAGTAGTGAAAATAAAAACATAACTCAAAATGAGGCAGACGAAATAGCAAATAAAGCATTTAAACAAGCTGAAAATATAGTTGGACAATATAGCAAAGATAGCCAAACAATAGAAACACAAGAAGTATATGCAAATAACTTTTTTACAAGAAAGGCAAATGAAACAGACAAAGTTTACAATACTAAAAAGATAAAATGTTATGTGTATACAAGAGAAGATGACATGCTAAATGGGGTATCAGTATATATTGATGTAAAAACAGGAAAAGTAATAGGAGGAAGAGCATTTGGAGATTAAAAAGAAAAATATAATAATAAATATAATAAGCATTATTATAACTTTAGCTATATTATTGGCAGTATTTTGGAAAGAAATTTTACAAGTACCATTAATAGTATCATCAATACAAATTGTAGATTATATATACATAATTCTTTTAGCAATAGATATATATATTATCTTTAAATATATAAAATTATTTATACAGTCAATTTATAAAAAGAAAATAAAAAGAGCAATTATACTTGCAATAATTGCACTAACAGTAGGCATTGGATTTTATTATTGTTTGAGGTATTCAAATAGCATATTAAAAGCAACGATGTTTAATATATTGTTAATAATTCAAATAACATTAATTCCAATAATACTTTTATTAATAATGATATTTAATACTAAAAATAAGAAAAAAGCCCAAAAAATTACTGCAATAATACTTTCAGGAGCATTTATAATATTATGTGCAATAACAACATGGCAAGAAATTCCTGTAAGTATAGAAAATATAAAAGCAGTAATGAATTTAAATAATAAAGCTGGATTTTTTACAAATTCTGATAAAACAAAAAAAGAAAATATAGCACAAGATGCAAAAGAAAATTTATTAAATCACATAAATATACAAGAAAAAAGAGGCTATATTTTAAAAAGTGAAATTATTAATAATATATTGCCATCAATAAATATGTATAAACAAATAGGTGATATAGAGGTAAAATACATAGATGGGGAAAATATAGAAACCATAGTAGATACAAAAGACCAAGATTGGAAAGATAAAATAAAAGAAAAAATAGAGGGAGATTATTTTAAAATAAAATATGATTATGGAAATGACTATAAAATAGAAAAAGTAACAATACAAAGAATAGGCGGAAAAACTCAAATAACAAATACCGAAAAAAATGAAAATATAAAATTTGAAGTAAATACAACACTAGATAATAGCATAGTAGAAAATGTAAAATCCCAAAACGTAGATAGCCAAAGCAGCACATTTGTATTTGAAAATAATCTAAAATTACAAAATAATACAGCAGAAAATTTAGATAAATTTAAAATATGTTTTGTGTATGATAAAACATCAAATAACTTTATACCAGCAAAATCTGACCAAGAAAATTATGATAAAATAGAAAGTTATAAAATATATAGTTCAGGACTTCAAATTACTTTAAAAAGTGGTATTAGTAAATTAGAAAAAAATTACTATACAATGCGTATTAATAGATATGATTCAGATTTTAATATAATAAATACAAGTGATTATTCTTATATTTTTGAGCCAGTTGTTACACAAAATACAGATTCTAAAGGAAGAATAGTCTTAGATATGAAATTTAACCAAACTTATATTTTAAAACAATTAAAAAATATTGAAATTATTTTTGGAAGTATGTAAAAAAACTTGAAAAAATAAATAAAATATGATAACATATAAAACATAATAAGAAAAGCCAATTAAAAAGCAAAGTATATATAGTAAAAGTATTTTACAGAGAAAATAGCAAAGCTGAGAGCTATTTAAATACAAATATATAGAAATTTCACTTTTTAGGTCTTCTTTTGAAAAGCAAAGTAGAAAGAAGCGGTTGAACCGTTAAAACTATAATGAGGTTAATTAAAATAATTAATAAAATTAGGTGGTACCACGAAACAAGCCAATTCGTCCTATGTAATGGAAGAATTGGCTTGTTTTATTGCAAATTTAAACAAAGTAAAAAAGTTAATGGAAACTTAAAATCCAAAATTATTACAAGGAGAGGAATTTAATGAAAGAGCAAATTGAACAAATTAAAGAAAATTCAATTAATGAAATTGAAAATGCAAAAGATTTAAAACAATTACAAGACTTAAAAGTAAAATACCTAGGAAAAAAAGGTGAGCTAACACAAGTATTAAGAACAATGGGAACATTGGCCGAAGAAGAAAGACCAGTAATAGGAAGCTTGGTAAATGAAGTAAGAGGAAAAATAGAAAACCTAATTTCTAGAAAAGAAGAGGAATTTAAAAAAATAGAACTAAATAAAAAAATAGAAAATGAAAGAATAGACATAACATTACCAAGCAAAAAAATGGTAAGAGGAAGTAAACATCCAATGAATTTGGTAATAGAAGAAGTAGAAGACTTATTTGTATCTATGGGGTATGATGTAGTATCTGGTCCAGAATTAGAAACAGATGAATACTGTTTTAAAAAGCTAAATTTACCAGAAGGTCACCCAGCAAGAGATATGCAAGATAGTTTCTACATAACAAACGAATATTTATTAAGAACACAAACTTCATCAGCACAAGCAAGAGTAATGGAACAAAAAGGTGGTAAAGAGCCAATAAGAATAATATGCCCAGGGAAAACATATAGAAGGGAAGATGACGCAACACATTCACCACAATTTGCGCAAGTAGAAGGTTTAGTAATAGATAAAAAAGATAAAAATGTATCACTTGCAGATTTAAAAGGAACATTAGAAATATTTGCGAAAAAAATGTTAGGAGAAAACTCAAAATTACGTTTTAGACCAAGTTATTTCCCATTTACAGAACCATCATACGAAGTAGACGTAACATGCTTTAAATGTGGAGGAAAAGGTTGCTCACTATGTAAAAAAACAGGATGGATAGAAGTATTTGCAGCAGGAATGGTGCACCCAAATGTACTAAAAATGGGAGGCTATGACCCAGAAGAGTGGGGAGGATTTGCCTTTGGACCTGGACTAGACAGAATAACAATGTTTAAATATGCAATTCCAGATGTACGTTATTTATACACAAATGATGTAAGATTTTTAAAACAATTCGATAGAAAGGATGTGTAAAAACAAATGATATTAAGTAGAAATTTTGTAAAAGATTATATAGATTTAGATGATAATTTAAGTATAGAAAAGATAGCACAAGATATGACAAGAGTAGGAAATGAATATGATAGTGCAGAAAAGTTTATAAATGCAACAAATTTAGTAATAGGACAAATAAAAACATGTGAAGAACATCCAGATTCAGACCATTTACATGTATGTATGGTAGATGTAGGAGATAAAACACTTCAAATTGTTTGTGGTGCACCAAATGCAAGAGCTGGAATAAAAGTAATAGTAGCATTAGTTGGAGCAAATTTACCAAATGATGTAACAATAAAAAAAGGAACAATACGTGGGGTAGAATCAAATGGAATGATGTGTTCAATTGCGGAATTAGGGCTAGATAACAAATTTTTAACAGAAGAAGACAAAAAAGGAATTTGCGAATTAGGTCAAGATGCAATTGTTGGAGAAGATCCAATAAAATACTTAGGATTTGATGATGAAGTAATAGACTTTGAATTAACAGCAAATCGTGGAGACTTGTTAAGCATGCTTGGAATGGCATATGAATTAGGGGCAATATATAATAAAAAAGTAAAAGATGTAGATATAAATTATAAAGAAACTGGAAAAGATATAAATCAAACATTTAATATAGACATACAAACAAATAATTGCTCTGTATTTTTAGCAAAAAAAGTAGAAAATGTAGAAATAAAAGAAAGTCCAGCATTTATAAAAAATAGATTAATGGCTTGTGGAATAAGACCAATAAATAATGTTGTAGATATTAGCAATTATGTAATGCTAGAACTAGGCCAACCATTGCATTTTTATGATGCAGATAAACTAAACAATGAAATAATAGTTAGAATGGCAAAAAATGGAGAAAAACTAACTACATTAGATAATATAGAAAGAACATTAGATGAAAATGACATAGTAATTTCAACTAAAGAAAAATCTATAGGATTAGCAGGAGTTATGGGAGGACTAGAAACAGAAGTTGTACCACAAACAAAAAATATAATAATAGAATCTGCAATATTTGATGGAGTTAGAGTAAGAAAAACAGCAAAAAAAATATTAAGAAGTGAAGCAAGTAACAGGTTTGAAAAAGGATTAGATTCAAACAGAACATATATGGCAATAAATAGAGCTTGCCATTTATTAGAAAAATATGCAAATGGTACAGTAATAGAAGGAATGTGTACATATGATCAAAGCCAAAAAGAAGATAAAAAAATAGAAATAACATTTAAAAATATTACAGATGTTTTAGGAACAAATATTTCTAACAATGATATCTTAGACGTATTTACCAAATTAGGATTTAGCTATGAAGCAGATGACAAAAAAGCAATAGTATCAGTTCCAAGAAGAAGGTTAGACATATCAATAAAAGAAGATTTAATAGAAGAAGTTGGACGTATATATGGAGTAGACAATATAGAAGGAAAGTTGCCAGTATTACCAGTAAAGCAAGGAAGCTATGACAAACAAACAAGAGAAATAAGAAACAAAATGGTATCACTTGGTTTAAATGAAACATTATCAATGATATTTACAAGTGATAAAGAAGCAAAAAAATATACAACAGATGACTTTGAAGTAGTAAAATTATTAGACCCATTAGCAGAAGAAAGAAATGCACTAAGATATAGCTTAATTCCATCAATGGTTAAAATATATGAATACAATAAAGCAAGAGAAAACAAGGATGTATGTATATTTGAAATAGGAAAAGGATTTTATAAAAAACAAGAAGAATATGGAGAAAATCAAAAAATAGTTGCATTAATGACTGGAAAATATTATTTAGGAGTTGGAAACAGTGCAAATGTTGATTTTTATGTTATAAAAGGAGTAGTAGAAGAATTACTAAACTTTTTAGGTTATGAAAATAGATATACTATAGAAATGCCAGACCAAATACCAAATGAATTTCATAAAGGACAAACAGCAAATATAAATGTAAATGGACAAATAGTTGGAATTGTTGGAAAATTACACCCAGAAGTTACAAAAGATGATGTATATGTAATGGAAATTAATTTAGATGAATTACTTTCAAAAAGAGTAGGAAAAATGAAATATAAGGAAATTTCTAAATTCCCAAATGTAAAAAAAGATGTAGCATTTGTAATGAAAAAAGATATACCATCTGTAGAAGTAGAAAAAGTAATAAAAAAGGCAGGAGGAAAATTACTAACAAATATAGAAGTTTTTGATGTATACACAGGAGAAAATATAGGAAAAGATGAAAAATCTGTTGCTTATTCATTAACATTTAATGATAGCAAAAAGACCTTAACAGAAGAAGAAATAACAAAAATATTTGAAAATATTATAGCTAATGTAGAAAAATTAAATGATGTTTCTTTAAGAAAATAAATATATAAAATATGGAGAAAATATATGAATAAAAGGGGAATAGAAGATACAAAACAAAAGAAAAATAAAAAAGAACTAAATGAAGAAGAAAAACAAGATAAACTTAGAAAAAAGAAAGTAAAAATAGCATCAAAACTAGAAAAAATAGAAACTTCTGTTGACGAAATTATAGACATAATAGACAAAGATGAAATAGAAATAGAAGAAAAAGAAAAAATAACATCAATTTCAAAAGAATTAAAAGAAGTAAAACAGAGCATAGAAAAAGTAGAAGAAGATGTAGAAAATGCAAATAAATTAACAAAAAAAGGGTTTAATATATTTGGAATTACAATTTTTCAAATATTTGCATATTTTATAATTTATAGTTTTTTAGGTTTTATAATAGAAACTGTATTTGCATTTCTTTCAGAAGGTGTAATAGAAAGCAGACAAAGCTTTTTATATGGACCATTTTGTGCAATATATGGATTAGGCGCAGTTGTAATGATAGTTGGACTTCAAAAATTTAAAAGTAAAAGATGGAAATTAATGCTAGGTGGTATGGTATTAGGTGCTATTACCGAGTATTTAGTAAGTCTAATTGGAGAACTAGTTTTTAATGTTAAATGGTGGGACTACTCAGAAATGGCATTTAACATACATGGAAGAATATGTGCTACATTTACAATAGCATGGGGAGCTTTAGGAGTGGTATTGTTAAAAGTAATAAACCCAAGAATTGATAAATTTATAAATAAAATTCCAATAAAAACTTTAAAAATTGCAACATCAATTATAATGATATTTATGCTTGTAGATTGGCTTGTATCAAGCTTTGCTTTGCAAATGTTTTATGTAAGACTTGTAGATACACATCATATAGAAATACAAGGAGAAGAAAAAGCACAAGAGGCAGCAAGAAATCTATACAAAAATGAAACCATAAAAAGTATAGTAAATACTTTATGGAATGATCAAAAAATGATAAAAACATTTCCAAATCTTAGAGTAACAACTAAAAATGGCGCTGTTATATATGTAAATAATTTATATAAAGATATAAAACCATATTATGTTAAAGTTTTTGAACCAGTACTTTTTGAAAGTATGGAAGAAAGAATGACACATAAAGCAAAATAAAAAAGTTGAAATTCTAAGTTTAATTATATATTCTTCCCAGGGCTCCCCATTATAAGAAAATGTAATTCGTA
>OLOK01001123.1_pt1 | contig 23861 bp, 19 predicted proteins | sample 1672591 | NCBI WGS metagenome assembly OLOK01 (sample SAMEA3136703, study PRJEB25190) | human gut metagenome | biome: human gut; feature: human-associated habitat; material: faeces | place: Austria | collected 2013 | reverse complement strand
TCCTTGGAAGCCAGGGAAATCTGCTCGGAAATATCACATGCCGGAATCATCTTTTCAGCCATGGTTACATTGTAGTTTTCTACCATAAATACCTTTAAGTATGGGCTGACTTCCGGATCATTGTTGATGATCTGCTGTAAGCAGAGAATCAGGTGAATGATATCCTTTGCGATAATATATGCAGGTGCTGCCTTTGCTCCGAAGAATACCGTGATCGGAGTTGCCGGCTTCTTTCCTTCCTTGATCTCGAAATATTTATGGATGACATAGAGTGCATTCATCTGCTGTCTCTTGTACTCATGCAGTCTCTTTACCTGAATATCATAGATGGAATTTTCATCAATATCAAATCCCTGTTTCATCTTCAGGTAATTCTTCAGATCTGCCTTCTTTCCGGCCTTTACTGCAAGGAGACGGTCGAGAACGGCATCATCGTTTACGAAATTGCCAAGTTTCTCCAGCTCATTGGCATCCTTCTTCCAGCCATCGCCGATCAGGTCAGTAATCATTGCGGAAAGTTCCGGGTTGCAGGACATGAGCCAGCGGCGGAATGTGATTCCGTTTGTCTTATTGTTAAACTTCTCCGGATAGAGCTTGTAGAAGTTATTTAACTCACTGTTCTTTAAGATCTCTGTGTGCAGGTATGCAACACCGTTAACACTGTATCCGTAGTGGATATCCATATGTGCCATGTGTACCAGACCGTCTTTGATAATATAGGTGCTTTCATCGGAAACCTTTGCACGTACACGGTTGTCCAATTCGCGGATGATCGGCATCAGCTGAGGAACTGCTTTCTCAAGGAATCCGATCGGCCATTTTTCAAGTGCTTCTGCAAGGATTGTGTGGTTGGTGTATGCACAAACCTTAGATACAATAGATACAGCCTCATCCATAAGAATTCCACGCTCCTGTAACAGACGGATCAGCTCCGGGATAACCATGGACGGATGGGTATCGTTGATCTGAACGGTCGCATAATCTGCCAGATCATGCAGGTTTGATCCCTTCTCAACTGCCTCATCAAGAATCAGTCTTGCGGCATTGCTTACCATGAAATACTGCTGATATACTCGCAGAAGACGTCCCTTATCATCGGAATCATCCGGATACAGGAATAAGGTCAGGTTCTTTGCAATGTCATCTTTGTTAAAATCAATGGTATCTCCGACAATGCTCTCATCCACCGTTTCGATATCGAACAGACGAAGCTTTGTCGTACGGTTGTTGTATCCGACAACATCAATGTTATATAATCTGGACTGTACGGTAAATCCGCCGAACTGTACCGGATAGGTGATATCGGTCTTTGTCAACCAGCTGTCCGGTGTGATCCATGGGTTTGGAGTCTCTTTCTGCAGATTGTGATCAAATACCTGTTTGAACAATCCGTAGTGATAATTTAATCCGACACCGTCACCGTTTAATCCGAGTGTTGCGATGGAATCTACAAAACATGCTGCCAGACGTCCAAGTCCACCATTTCCGAGTGAAGGCTCAAGTTCGATCTCCTCGATCTCACCGATATTTTTTCCAGATGCTTCAAGTTCGGATTTTACACTGTCATAAATGCCAAGGTTGATCAGGTTGTTGGACAAAAGCTTTCCGATCAAAAACTCTGCAGAGATGTAGTACAGCTTCTTTTTTCCCTCATTGCTGACCTTGTCCTCTGCCATCTGCTTTGTCATGTCAAGAAGTGCATAATAAATTTCTTCATTGGAACACTTCTCAATGGTCTTGTTATACTTCATGGATACTGCTTTTGCTAAAGTCATGTATTTTCCCTCCCACAAGATTTCGTGTTGTTTTGATGTACTCAGTATATGATTTTTTCCTGCTGATTTCTTGTCGTATTCAAGCAAAAACTGATACTATTCTATCATTTTTCATATTCAAATAACGCCCAGCTGTTAAATTCCACCAATTTCGTGCCACCTGTCTTAGTACATTTCCACAGTGCCTGCATATCCTGTGTTTTCGCCTGTTTCATGCGTTTTCTGTCGTTTTTGTCCTTTACAGTCATAGGACAATTCTGCTAAAATAAAGATATGAATATACTTGAATATGAAAATTATCACGAAACCATCACACATGGGGATATCATCTTCCCTTATAATACATATCTATGCTCGATCCCACTGGATTTTCCGCGTGTACCGCTGCACTGGCACGATGAACTGGAACTGATCTACATCAAAAAGGGGATGGGACGCATTACGGTAGATTTCCGGGAATACAAAGTAAAAGGTCCGACTCTGGTTCTTATTCTTCCGGGACAGCTCCACTCCATTGACCAGCTGGAAGATGCCTTCATGGAATATGAAAATATCATCTTTAATCCGAGTATGCTGATTCCACGACAGAACGATGTGACTGCCACCGATTTTCTTCTTCCTCTTATGAGTGGAAAAGTCACGGTTCCAACCATCTTCACCCCTGTCTATCCTTATTACACGGATGTCATCATGCCAATTGATGCCTGTGACGAGATCAGCAAGACCAAACCACAGGGCTATGAACTGTACATCAAAAGTCAGTTGTACCAGTTTTTCTTTATTTTAGACAACCGCTGCCGGAACTTAACGACAGGCAGCAACCGCAAAACGCTTGATAAAATGAAAATTGTTTTAAAATACATTGAAAATAATTACATGCAAAAAATAACGATTGCCGACATCGCGGCAACCGTTGATTTTTCCGAATCTCATTTTATGCGGTATTTCAAAGAAACTATGGGAACGTCTTTCGTGGACTATCTGCGGGACTACCGCCTGACAATCGCCTCGCGTCTGCTGACAACTTCCGACTCCTCCATTCTGGATATTGCGGCAGAATCCGGTTTTGAAAATCTTTCCTATTTTAACCGGGTGTTCAAACAAAAATACAGCATGACACCGCGCCAGTTTCGGAAAGAAAGCCAGTAATTTTTCCAGCATAGCCGGTGAAAACCACACTAAAAAAACAAAGAAAAAAACGCAGCAAAAAGAAATCCCGCCACTACATCACTGATAAAGTGCACTCCGGAAACTACCCGGATCCATGCAATAGCAACTGTCATAAACAAAAATACAATCCCCACAGCCGGGCACACAAACCAGAACGTAAACGCAATCACTGCCGCGGAAAACACATGCCGGCTCGGCCAGGAATGTCCTTTCGTATCTTTTGGAATCACAGATGGCAGTTCAAATATTTCATACGGCCGTTTCCGGTTGATCCAGGTCCGCACAACCGTCACAATAATAAATCCGTCAAGTGGCACACAGATGGCTTTATATAGCCGCATATCCTTCTGCCACAGCAGCCACAGAAGCAGGCATGGATATGCCACAAAAATCACAACCGTCAATATTTTATTTGCTCTATGTAACGCCCGCGCACGTTTCGGGTCATCCCGAAACGGCTGGGTCATTTTAACGTAAGTTTCTTTTTTCATAGGTAATCCTGTCTAACGTCCGGTATTGGTCTTACCGCCATTGTTGGTGTCTGCATCCGGATCTACCGCGTCAATTGCATCATCCACGCCATCTGCCACAGCATCACCGGCATCTTTCACACCATCCACGACATCTTTTCCCACATCCCCGATATCTTTTCCGACATTGCCATCGTTTTGGGAATTTCCGGCATCCGTATTATTGTCTGTTGTACCATTTCCAGTCGTATTGTCCGTTCCCGGAATATTTTCCTGTGTAGTAACCTGTGTATTGGAAGTATCGTTTACACCATTGTTCGTTCCGTCATCATTTGCTGTACCACAGGCCGCAAACAGACAGATCCCTGCTGCAAGCATTCCGCCCATCATCAGAACTTTTAATTTTTTCATCACACATATCTCCTTTTATTTGATCTACAGAGCTAGTGTGTGCAAAATTCCCATTTATTATACAACAGAATTTTCCAGATTTGCTAGTGCTTTTTCATCTTTGGCTGGCAGAGCAGGGAGGCAATATAAGAAAAAACGAGTGCTGCGGAAAGCCCTGCCGCACAGTTTTTAAAACCGCCCAGAAAAATACCGATAAATCCTTTCTTGTCCACCATCTCTTTGACCCCCTTCCAGAGATTGTTTCCAAATCCCAGAAGCGGCACATTCGCGCCCGCCTGCGCCCATTTGGAAAACGGCTCATAGATCCCCACAAATCCAAGGATGGCCCCAAGGCAGACCAAAAGAACCATGATACGTCCCGGAAGCATTTTTGTTTTTTCCATCAGGATCTGTGACAGTGCACAGATCATTCCCCCTGTTACAAATGCAATTACATACTGCATATCCTTATCCCTCCTTTTTTGCGGATGAAATACAGCTTTCCAGCACAACACCGTGTGCAATCCCCGGTATTGTCTGTCCTTCATTGAAACTGACCGTAGAAAGCAGTGCTCCTGTCGGCACAAAGAGTATTCTTTTCAATTCCCCGCTTGCCAGTTTTGGCAGAAAATGCGCACTCAGCACCGAGGCTGCACATCCGCATCCCGATCCTCCGGAACCGGTTCCCTGTGTCTGTGAATCAAAAATTAACATGCCACAGTCCTCATGCTGCTTTCGGATATCCATGCCTTTTTTCAGCAGCAGATCAAACAGAATCTGCTGACCGACTTCTCCCAGGTCTCCCGTGATAATCCGGTCATAATCTTCGGGTTTTCGTTTAAAATCCGTAAGATTCTGCGCAATCAGCTCAGCGGCAGCCGGTGCCATCACAGCTCCCATATTCATGGAATCTTTGATTCCGTAATCTACAATCTTTCCGGTTGTGACCCCCGCCACCTTTGCCAGCGGCTGCTTCGCATCCTTTGACAGAATAAATGCACCGCCTCCGGTCACTGTCCATGTGGCACTTACCGGACGCTGATTTGCGTATTCCAGCGGAAAACGGAACTGTTTTTCCGCACTGGCAAAATGGCTCGAAGTGACTGCAGCCACGCGATCCGCATATCCGGCCGCTACCGTCATTGCAGAAAGTGCCAGCGCTTCTCCACATGTGGAACATGCCCCGTACAGTCCAAACAGTGGAATTTCAAACGTTTTCAGTCCAAATGATGAGGCAATCAGCTGTCCAAGCAGATCTCCGGCAAACAGATACCGCATATCTTCCGGCTTTTGATCTGCTTTCCCGAGGGCAAGCGTCAATGCTTCTTTCTGCAGACTGCTCTCTGCGGCCTCCCATGTCTGCTGACCAAATTTATCATCCGGTCCGATACAGTCAAATGCATCTGCCAGGGGGCCTTCCCCCTCTTTGGTTCCAACCACAGATGCTGTTCCAATAATAAAAGGAGCCTTTGCAAAGCAAAGACTCCCTGATCCAACCTGCTGATCCATACTGTCTCTCCTTACTTTGTTTTTCTGATAGTATGTACAGGTCGTGCTGTTTTATTCTGCTATAATGGTATACAGTGTCATGAAACAGAGAGCTTCAGCGTAAGCAGCACAATTTTAAAATTTTAATGTTCTATAATCCAGATAATGTCCTCATTACCAGATCTACATCCTTGTTTTCAAGTTCCTGTATAATATGTAAATATGTTTTCTGGGTAGTAGTCATACTGGCATGTCCCAAGCGTCTTGCTACACTGGCAATGGATACTCCTGCAAATAATAACAGTGATGCATGTGTATGTCGAAGCCCATGAATTGAAATCACTGAAATACCACAATCCCTGCAATGCCTCGCAAGAACATCATTAACCGTTGAATTATATATTTTTTCTTCTCCTACAAAAATCGGCTTATCCTCCGGCAGATTTTTAACCAATTCAGAGAACTTTACAACAATTTGCCAATCTATTTGTATTTTTCTGACCGACGACTTGTTTTTAGTAGGTAAAAAACCACCTGTTCCTTTATAATCCCAGGTTTTGCTTACCGATAATGTCTGCCTTGCAAAATCAAAATCTGCTGGAGTAATTGCAAGTGCTTCTGAAAAACGCATACCCGTTTTGGCAACCAATAGAATAAACCAATCCCAATTTGGTTTTTCCTTTATGTCAAGATGTGCAATCAATGTATGAAGTTCAAACTGATTGAGATATTTAATCTTTTTTACTTTTGGTGTTTTTCCTTTAATAATTGCTTTTCTTGTAGGATCTCTTTCTATCAGTCCCTCATCAACGGCATCCAGAATTGCTCCTTTCAACTGATGATGAAAATCAAGTGTTGTCTGTCTTTCATGTTCTTTTGCATAATCATTTAAAAGCTGCTGATACATCGTTCTTGTAAGTTCAGATACTTTCAAATCCGGCACCAGTTTTTCTACCCACTTTTGTGTCATTCGGTATTTTGCCAAAGTTGCTTCTCTTATGGCATCCTTCTTATATACATTAACCCATTCCTTATAATAATTACAGAAAAGTTCTGTGGTGTTCTCATCATTTCGCATAAGCACCTCCGTTTCCTGTACTACTTACGCTGATAAGAACAGTAAAGAATATTTATATATACAAATCAATCCTAATGGTTCATAAGAGGTTTAATTTCTTCATCCAGAGTTTTTCTTAACTCAGCAATCATCATTGTATAATATTTAAATTTTGGAATTGCTCTCTCCTGTACTTCTTTGTAACTGGTAAAATTTGCTGTCTCTTTAATTGCACTCTCATTCGGGATCTCTCCATTTCGATAATGCATTGCCGCATACATAACATCATCTTTAGACGTATACCATGTAATACAAAAATCTGTAACTACTTTTTCAATACACTCTTGTTTCATATTTTCAACAATATTCAGAATGGACTGTCCTTTATACTTATTTACATCCTGCTCAATTTCTCCAATTAAAGTGGTCATTATCTCAGCTACTTTCGGATTATCTTTTCTAAGTTCTTCCACATATTGCTTTACCTCATCCATCTGCTTTTGTTTCTGTTCCTGTGTAACATCCTGTGATTCTTCATCTGGTGATACAATGTTCTGGATCAGATTGATAATATACTCATAATCAATCTTTGTATGACTGTATGCCATTAATTCATAATCTTCATCTACTACAGGCACTCCTGGATCATCAATTTGACCGTCGGTATCTTCTTTAATTTCCTCTTTTGCATTTAAGTACTGTCCTGCATAATCCGTATACTCATCTTCCGTAATACCATATCCAGCCAGCATATTATCTTCATACTGTGTAAATGATTTTAATTGCGCAAAAAACTTGTCAAAATCCTGAAACAGCTTAACAAATATTTTTTTCTCTTTTATTGACATTCCCGGAACTTCTTCCGGAGTCTCTGCAGATATTCGAAGTGCTTTTAATGACTTGCGAAATGCCGATTCCACCTCTTTCCAATCTGCCAGAAGAGCTGTTTGTGTACTTCCTGCAGAGTACAATCGTACCGCATTGTCAACACTCTCCTTAAATAATTTGGGTGCCTGAAATGTAACAATCTGACCATATACTTTATTTTTATCATAAATACGATTTGTTCTGGAAAATGCCTGAATCAAATCGTGCGGTCCCATTGGCGGTCTGTCAATGAATATCGTTGACAGACACGGTGCATCAAAACCGGTCAAAAGTCGATCGACTACAATCACCAGATCCAGCTGCTCATTTCTGCTCTTATATTTTGCATCCTTCCTTGCAAGACGCTTATTCAGATTTCCATTGTATCCCTGTATTTGAGAAATCTCATATTTTGTTCCAAACATTTTATTGTAATCATCTAATGATTCCTGCATCTTCTGCTGATTTACATGGGAACCTTCTTCGTTTTCTGTTACGGAATAAGTAATTGCAAACTTTGGAAAATCCGGTAATACCTGTTTTATTTTTTCATCAATTTTAAGTGTTGTCTTCCCTTCCTTTACCATTTTCAACAAATCATAATATTTTTGTGCCAATTGGATGGAACTCGTTGTAAGTAACCCCTCATATGTCTTTCCTTTTCCATTTTGAAATCCCAACTTATAATAAGATTTATTCAAAATCACCTCAAGTACTTTCAACATATGACTTTCGGTTACATAAAGATTACTGTCCGTTTCATCCTTTTTATTTTTTGGACCATTATGTTCCACCTGAAATCCTAAAACGGCATTGTCATGAATGGCATTCTGAATCGTATATTTATGCAGGCAATCTCCATATAATTCCTGTGTAGTACGAGGCAGATCTCCCATCTGTGGATATGGATTTTCCGCAAACCGGGGAGTGCCTGTAAATCCATACCATAAGGAATTTCCAAAAAATCTTTCTATTTCCCGTTTTGTTCCAGGAGTGACAGCTCTATGACATTCATCTACAACAAATGCAATTTTCAGGTTTTTAATTTTGTGATATTCCGGTGTACCTTCCTGCAATTTTCTGGTGATTAATCTCTGCAATTTCTGGATCGTTGTCACAATCACCTGACGATCATCTGATTTCAACTTTTTCTTTAAATCAAACACATTGTCTGTCTCATCTACATCTATAAGATCATTATTCGCATATGCCTGAAATGCCATGGTGGTCTGCGTATCCAGATCTTTTCGATCAATTAAAAAGATAGCTTTATCAATCGCTGGAATATCCATTAACAAATTTCTGGTAGCTTTATAAGAAGTTAAGGTTTTTCCTGATCCAGTTGTATGCCATACAAAACCAGATTTTCCAGTCTTAGAAGCATCACGAATTGCTTCTATTGCATGGATCTGATAAGGGCGCAACAAAATCAAACGCTTTGCCTCTTCATCCAATACTGTATATCTTGCGATCATCTCATGTGCCTCAGGAATACGAAGCACACTTTTTGCAAAAACAAGGTAATCGGACACTGCGTTATTTTCCTTATCCAGCCATCCACTGATAAACTTCGGATTCAATTCGGTATCACTTGCAGCTGAAAAATATTTTGTATCAACCCCATTACTGATTACAAACATCTGTACAGCTGAGAATATTCCCGTAAATTTTCCCTCTCCAATATATTTTTTTATCTGCCAGAATCCATCCATGTACGAATGCTGCTTATTTTTCAATTCTATATGAATCATCGGCAATCCATTGATCATAAGAGTAACATCAAATCTTCGGTCTCTTGCATTTACACTACTATCCTCATCCATTTTTAACGCATTGTACTGATTAATCACCTCATAAACACTGCTGCCACCTGCAATATGCTCATGATTCATCACAACAAGATGCAACCGTTCGGTATCCCTTTGTACGTGTACCATTACTTTTCCATTTTCACCAACTAACCATTCGCCAGCCTTATAGAATGATGAAAACTGCAGTTGATTCTTTACCTGTTCAAATTCTGCATCCGAAAGTGGTTCTCCATTTAAACGTTCCTTATTATTCTGTTCAAGAATATATCTGAAATTCTTCCAAAGATCTGCTTCTGTTTTTAAGTCTTCGCGATACATCCATTGTGAATCACCATAAATCAGTTGTTCAATAAGTTTCTGCTCTATCACGGACTCTAATTCTGCCATAATAGCCTCCTTTTTGGGTGTGTTTATATCGGTTGTTATGTATTTCATTACATTTTTTGCGCAAAATAGCTTATGCTGGTGAAGAGTGATGAGGTGGTCGAGGTGATCAAAATATGCTGCAATTTTCTTCTGTTCTTCAAAGTTTGGAACTTTAATTTTCATCTTTTGCAAATCAAGAAAAGAAAGCACTTTCTGCCCAGTTCCCGTACATGTATATGCAATTTCTTGTACTATTTCATCACTATTATTTAACAACAAAGATATAAAAAAAACATCACTATTATTACCGCTGAAAACAGGATAAAACTTACTTATAATGCCTTTATCACAGCATTTGTTAATATTAAACGTAAAATCCACTCCATCACTTCTATTTCTATATGTACAATAATTTCTAGGCAAAATATTATAACCTGTGATATCATGCTGTTGCTTTCTTCCAAAATGTTCTTCTTGTAATATTACTCCCTCTGTTTTTGATGAAGTTAATACTGGCAATATACAATCCGAGTCAACCGTTTCCTTATATTCTTTTATCATTTCCCCCAACTTACGCTGTTCCCAAGCGTCCAGCGCAATATCAATAAATCTATAACACTTACGTTGGTGAAGAGTGATGAGGTGGTCGAGATAATCAAAATACGCAGCTATTTTTCCTTGCTCCACTTCAGATGGGAAATTCATTTTGTATTCAAGCATATCGTTTAATTTCAAAACCCTGTTTCTTCCAGCTCCTCCTGGTGAGGATAATTCCAAATGATGTTTAAAATTTTCATCCAGAATCACATATCTAAAAAATTTCGGAACCATCCCTGCATTGAAACTATATTGCGGAAACCTATGAGAAACAAGCTTTCCAGCATCATTTTCATCAGTAATTGCTACTGCATGTTCCCATCCAAATGTAATATTCACAATGAATTTATCTGCTGCAACTCGGAACATTTTAGCTGTCTCAAGTTCTTTTCCTTTTTCAACAAAACTATGAAATGTTCCTTTTGCATGGCTTCTAATTCCAAGTCTCGTGTAACCTTCTGTTGGAGTTTCTACCAGATCCTCATATTTTTCTACTATTTCTCCAAACTTACGCTGTTCCCAAGTTTTCTCTTATATTTTTCTTTTTATAAAAACTTACGATAATATAAAGTGTTTAACAAAAATACCGTATCTCTCCAAAATACTCAAACCATTTTTGTTTTACCTCATCACTTCTTGCTTCAATAATCCTTACAATATTTCTCAAAGCAACTATTGGAATATTTGATATGTTATTCACAACAATACATTTTCCGGCAGATGTAATCCATACTTTCGTTGCATTCTGATGTGGACGTCCCTCTGCAATATGCACATGTATCGGCTCCAACGGTTTCCCTTCATTTGCCCAAAAATATATCCAGTAGGCTCCTACCTTAAAAACCTGAGGCATGTTCAAATCCCCCTTCTTTTGCAAATTCCATAATCAAATGTGCCGTTGATTTTATAATTTCCATAAATTTTTCAACCTGTTTATCCGAATATCCATTGATTTCTTTTATTTCATAAGTCGGCAAATAACATGTCATATTATGAAATCCATCTTTTTTATCCGGGGTTTCAATATAAACTTTTACCATTCCATCTGCATTCATATCAGAATGCACAATTTCTGTTTCATCATTTAACGTCATAAACGGATACATCATCATTCTTACCTTCTTTCCCTAAATCTAATACTGCACTAGATTACATCGTAAGTAAAATTCTTTTGCGTGCATTTATCCCAAATAAGTATTTTATATTTATTTTATATTATGTTTTCAAAAGTTGCTATAAAATGTTACACAAACATATTTTGTAACATAAATTTCTTTAATTTTTGTAATTCATCACACTTATGCTGGTGAAGAGTTATAAGGTAGTCAAGATTAGTGAAAAACTCTCCAATCTTTGCTTGTTCATCAAATGACGGTACTTCAAAAGTAAGATTTTCAAGCACACCTTGACTAATATTTTTATTTGCACTATTGGTTGCTTGAGACATTATTTGATTTCGTACTTTTTGAGTTCCAAATATATATTTTTTAAAATCATTATTCAGTCCATATTCATCTCTAAATCGAATAATAAATCCTGAATATGTTGTATTTTCAAGGCTTTCGGGCACCAATGCTGCCTCGCCAACACCTTCAAGCTTTACTGAAGAACGAACAAATAATACATCTCCTTCTATCAGCGTATATTCTAACAATTGTTTTTCCGTAGCATCAGCTAATCCTAATGCATTAACATTAACTACATTATTTCCAAAAATATTTTGTAAATTAACAAAATGAAATCCATGCCCCATAGCATCTTTGGAAAAGTTCATTCCGTTCTTCAATGAACCAAGTTCTCCCAACTTACGCTGTTCCCAATCGTCCGAGAATCCAGAAAATCTAATTTTCGGAACACATTTTCCATTTTCCGGGAACATTTTTTGAAGCATATATTTTTTCAAACTTTTAGTCTCTTCACACTTACGCTGGTGAAGAGTGATGAGGTGGTCGAGTTGAGCAAAATACTTTGAAATTGCTTTTTGCTCGTCAATTTTTGGGAAAATTACAGATCCTTTCAAAGCATTCTCATCTGATACCTTCATATCATTTTTAGCACCTTTATTTACCAATGGATGCATATATGAATTCATACGGGAATCTAATTCAAAATATATCTGAACAAATTCAGCCCCAACATTATTTTTAGGTTTATATACTGCATACAATGTTGATACAATTCCCGTTTTTCCTTTATTTGTCTTGATAATACCGTATGGATTTGATTTCAAAGGAGACTTTGTATAAACAACATCTCCACCCTCTACTACACCGTAATTTGCTACTGATGCTCCTGCAAATGATCTGCCTTGAAATTCTATTTGATTCACAATTCCATATTCGCCAGAAACAGATAAAACATCATCTTTTCCAAATGACTCATCTCTGTTTTTTTCTTTTGATACCCCAAGATACTCTTCTAACTTACGCTGTTCCCAATCGTCCTCATACCCTTTGAATCTAATTTTAGGTTTTCCCATCGCTATCACCCCTCCATCTTCCTAATCAGTTCATTCAACGAGGACATAATAGTTTCATCCGTAGATGTCAATTCTTTAAGTAAGGACAGAAATTCTCCCTGCGCCTGTTCCAATTCCTTATCCGTCTGATCCATCTGCGTTAAAAGAGCATTTATATCGACTTCTTCCTCTTTTTCGAAATTATCTACATAACGCGGAATATTCAAATTGAAATCATTCTTCTCAATATCCTCAAAGCTTGCAAGATAGGATTCTTTTTCTACTGTTTCTCTTTTACTGTACAACTCCATAACAGCATCTATATGTTCATCTGTCATGGCATTTTGCTTTTTTCCTTTGTCAAATTTCTTTGATGCATCAATAAACAATACATCTCTTCCATCTCTGTGTTTCTTTAAAACGATGATACAAGTAGGAATTGAAGTATTATAAAATAAATTGGCAGGCAATCCAATTACTGCATAAATATTCCCTGCACGAAGCAATTTTTCTCTGATTTTTCCTTCTGCTGCCCCTCGGAACAGAACCCCATGAGGTAATACAATTGCCATTGTTCCATTACTTTTTAAATGATACAGACCATGAAGTAAAAAAGCATAATCCGCTTTTGATTTTGGAGCCAATACTCCATAGTCGCTGAATCTTTCATCTTGTAAAAATCCGGCTGTTGCACTCCATTTTGCAGAGTATGGTGGATTCATAAGTACCATGTTGAAATCGGTCTCTTCTCCTGTCGGCCAGTCTCCATCCAGCGTATCACCATTGCGAAGTACCTGATTCTCCGGAGTAATTCCATGTAAAAACATATTCATACGTGCCAGATTATAAGTAGAAGTATTTAGCTCCTGCCCATAATACTTAATATAACCTGGTTCAGTTGCATACTTTTTGGCATTTAACAAAAGAGACCCCGAACCCATGCATGGATCATATACAGATAATCCCTTTTTGTTTTCCTGCCCTGCAATTGCAATCTTTGTTAATATCTTTGAAACTGCTTGTGGTGTATAAAATTCTCCTGCCTTTTTTCCGGTCTCTGACGCAAACTGTCCAATCAAATATTCATATGCATTTCCAAGTATCTCTGCGTCTGAATTCAACAAATCTGCCTTATCAATTTCCTTAACAAGACTGGATATGGTATCACTTTGCTTCTGATCTCCATTTCCCAAACGATTAGAGTACAAATCAATATCTGTAAATAAATCTGCAAACAATGGATCACTCTGTTCAATATTGTTAAAAGCTTTTTGCAATAACTCCCGATTGAATGCATTGTTTCTCGCCGCATCAGCAAAACACGTATAGGTAAGTTGCGGTTCAATCAAGTAATGACATTCTGACTTTATCTGCTCTTTCAGTTCCTCAGCACTTTCGTCTTCCAGTGCTTCTTTGTATGCATCCAATGCAACTTTTAAACTCTTCGGCTTTTCATCATAAATCAAATCATAAACTTTAATTAAAAATGTATCCGAAAGATATTTATAAAATACAATTCCAAGTAAATAATCTTTATATTCATTTGCATCCATCTTGGATCGGAGAATATCTGCGCCACTCCATAATACACTTATCAGATCTTTACTACCTTCTACTTCTGCCATGCTCTTTCCTCCGCTCGTTTTTCAATTTCAATGATCTCATACTGCTCATATTTTCCAAACAGATAGATTTTAATCGTTTCGCCATTAAAACGCTGATAAGATTATAATAACAAATTACCTTTTTATTTACAATCAAATATTAAAAAGCCCCCACAACCACAGGACACACCATCGTGTGCCCCATAGCGTGAAGGGCTTTCATCCATTCTTTTACGCCTGTCTCAAACCAGATTTTATTTTCCCTCGAACTGTACAACAGAGTCCACGTCATAGTCCTTTAAGACTTCCCGTCCGTTGAGATCGCTTAACTCTATGAGAAACAGCATCTTTACCACTTCACCGCCAAGTTCCTCTACCAGTTCTGCAGCAGCTTTCATGGTTCCGCCGGTTGCAATCAGATCATCCAAAAGTACAACCTTTTCTCCTTTTTTAACGGCATCTTTATGCATTTCAATCGTTGCCGTACCATACTCTAGATCATATGTTTTTTCAACTGTCTCACACGGCAGTTTTCCCTTTTTACGAATCGGTACAAACGGCTTATGCATGACATAAGCAAGTGGTGCTCCAAAGATAAAGCCTCTGGATTCTGCTCCGGCGATCACATCAAAATCAACGCCCTCCAAGCGTTTCGCCAGTTCATCAATGGAAAGCTTCAGTGCATCTGCATCCTGCAGTACACTTGTGACATCACGGAAAATAATTCCCTTCTCCGGGAAATCCGGGATACTGCGAATGTACTCTTTTAACTCTTTCATCCTCTTACCTCACTACTACACGAATTTCTTCGCGTTTTTGACTTTTGACGTTTCTATTATAAGGCTTTCCCCGTGCAAGCGCAACTCTCACTTGACTTTTTTCCATTCCTGCGTGCGCCTTGTGACCTCTTTTACCGTCAGGATTCCCTCTGCCACCATAAACCGGATGTCATAATCATCAAATGCCATCCCGTAGATATAATCCGGCTTTTTGTTGTATGCCGCCCTAGGATCCTGTGCAAGAACCTCAAGAAGCGGTCCCCGCAGATGTTCCGGAATCTGTGCCTGCAATTCCTCCGGAAATACTACCGGTATCTGAAACTCCCGGAATTCTTCCGCAAAACCGTTTTCTGCCTCCGGATGGGCATCTACGTACGGCAGATACGGTTTGATATCGAAAAGCGGCGTGTGATCAAGCAGATCCAGCCCGGAAACCGTAAGAACCGGTCCAAGCTTCTGATCGATGCGCACTTTTTCAAGTTTCACGCACGAAAGACCGATCGAATTCGGGCGGAAGGGGGAACGTGTGGCAAACACGCCCCGTTTTTCTTTTCCTCCCAGGCGTGGGGGCGCTACGGTTGCATGAAAAATATCCTGCTTTGCCCTAGAAAACTCCCAGAGAAGCCACAGGTGGGAAAACTCTTCGATTCCACGCACTGCATCCGGATTCCGGAATTTCGGTGTGAAAATAATTTCCCCACAGGTACTCTCCGCCAGCCCACTCTGTCTGGGAATTCCAAATTTTTCTTTATACGGGGTCTCTACATAAGCTATATATTCCATATCTGTTCCTACATCTGATAAAACCGCAGATTTTCTTTCAGTTCCGGTGTGATCTCTCCACCTGCTGCTTCATATTTATCGTAAACAGAACGAAACCTCTGCAGTTTCTTTCTGTTTTCCGCATCAAGTCTGTGAAATGCATTCTGATACTGTGGATTGGTGGCCAGTCCCTGGCGGATATCCTTTGCAAACGGACAATACCTTACCAGAATATCTCTTGCCACTTTATTCAGTCGGAAACTTCCCTGTGACTCATACTTCATCCACGCCTGATAATCCTTGACAAATACCTCACGGTAACTGTTGCGCGCACGGGACAGTGCAGTCTTGATCTTTTCCTTTGCATCTGCGGAAAGATCTGAATTTTTGCGATAATACTGAATAAAATCACAGTACTCCGCCGTAAGCGATTTCTCCCGAATATCGTTCCAGTATACACCCTGCACACGTCTGCAGATCTCCCAGCGGTATCGGCCGATACATTCCACCATCTGATCATCGAGATCCACTGCGGAAAAGATCGGAAACAAAAAACGCGCCGGTGTATCAATCTTGGCACCGGATGTCTCCTGCCACATCAGGGTACGGGTTCCAGCATTTGGCATCAGAATCACATCCGGCAAAATCTCCTTTTTGATCCATTCCTGATTGATTCCGCGATCCGGATCGGAAAACATGACATCATGATAGAGTGCAGAATAATCCACACAGCGCACCTTATTGATGGCATCGGCAATTTTTTCTGCGGTAACTGCCATCTTTTCCACGGTATTGATGAAATCCTCTTCCATCAGAACCGGACAGAATGTAGTCACACGGCCATAGGTCACACGGTTTCCGGAGGTAAACATATTGTGGATCTCAAACTGTACTTTCTGCCTGCTGTCATTTTTATACTGTTGCATCTGCTCTTCCGTAATATTCCCAGTTCTCTTTTCTTCCAGCAGAAATGCATTGAAATCCTGGTCAAATTCATTGCGGGACGGTTCTTTCTTTCCCTGATAAATCTGTACCAGCCAGTCATAAACCGTATAGACATTTGCAGAATGAAACAATCCAAGCGAATCCGTCAGATTATACAGTGCATTTGTGTTAGTTTCCCCCAGCACCTCCGCATCCATAAACCCAAAATTGAAAAACATCATCATGATCGGTGACGGCTTGACCAGTTCCTCAACTGATCTCATAAACGCCTTGGTATAAATATCGTAAAAGACCTTTGTGATTTCCCTGCGCAGCTGTCTCGCCTCATTGTCTGTAGACATCATATCCGGCAGCTCCCGGTACTGCTGCACAATGCTGTGGAAATCCCTGATCATATCGCTGCCATATCCTGCATACTCCATAATATGTGCAATACAATCCTCACGCATAATATTGATACGGCCTTCGGACTCCTTGGTAAAGTCGTAATTCTCGCAGAGCTCATGTGCCTCCGCCATCTGCTTTTTGTCGTATACATCAAGCTTTGTCATGACATCCACCATATTTAACAGACGCTTTTTGATCTCGGAAATGTCCTGCTTTTTCTGCGACTGCTGGACTGCCATTGCAAAAAACAGATGAAAAATATCATCTCTGGAATCTGAAAATAAAATATCCCTGTTGTACTGCAGATAATTTACCATCTCGCCGATTCCCTGTGTCACACGGCGCATCTGTGCCGCCGCCTCCATGATTGCTCCCACACACAGACTGTCATCTTTGATCATCAGCTGCATATATTCTTTCAGATAACTCCGGACCAGACTGTTACTGTTTGCAATCTCCCAGTTTTCCGCACGGTGCTGCATTTTTAAAGCTGCAAACTGTTCCATACGTGGAAAATCCTGTTCATCAAGAAGCTTCTCGCTGCACAGATTTTTGTATTCGCTGTACAACGTTTCCGCAGCATTATGTAAAAGCATGCATTTTTTCTGCAGACTGGCATACAGACACAGTGCCTGATGCCGCTGTTCCACTGCCGTACGCAAAAAAATCGGGCGGAAATTCTCATGTTCGGACAAAATCTTCCGCAGATCCTGTGCATTTTTACATGGAATCACAATCAATGTCGTATCTTCATTTGCCACATAATCGCAGGCAAACCATTCGTTCTCGAGAATACCCACAATTGCATTCCGGTGCATAATGATCTCTGCAAATGCAAACTGCCGGATCACCGATCCCTCCTGAATCAGATACCATTCCATCACCTTGTCCTGTTTTCTGGCAAGCGTTTCTCCCTTTTTTACCTTTAAAACATTCATGTCTTACTGCTCCTTGTCTGCGCCCCCGGACAGCTGAAACGCTATATGATCTACCGTAAGTCCGGTTGCTCCAAAATATAATTTCATATAATGATGTCCATCGAATGTATCAAACCGGATCTGCTGTGTCACCCACTGCCCTTTCGATCCCCTAAATGACAGTGTTCCTTTGATGATATTATCCAGATATACTGTTACCGGAAGCTGTGCCAGATCATCCAGATTTGATTTTACTTTCATCTGCAGTTCATAACTTCCGGCTTTCATATCCAGATCCGCAAGTATTTCTTTTCCCTGATGTGTATCCCAGCCGTCACCGGAAATGCGGATATTTCCCTGCTCATCTGCCACAAATTTCATCATCTTTGAGACATCCGGATCATCTTTTGCAGCATTCTTCCGGTCTTTAAGTTCTTCCGGAGAAATCCTATCCATCTCATAAAGCATCGCCGGGGATTTTAGTACAAACTGCAATATATTGATGGCATTTCTCTGCAGCTGTCCTCTCGTAAGATTTCCCTTCTGGAATTCTTCGAGCATATCATCCTGCTGCATATCCTGCGCATCTGCAGTCACCATATATACATCATTCTGTGCCGCTGCCATGACCGCATGTATACGCGGATCCGATGGCTGTCCCTCATGGTTTGCCTTTGCCCACCAGTCGGTCATAACGATGCCGGAAAATCCCCAGTCTTTGCGCAATACAATGGTATTGAGATCATAACTTCCTGCAGTCCACACCCCGTTGACCGGGCCATAGGTAGTCATAACAGAGCGGGCCGGTCCTTCTTTTACCGCAATTTCAAATCCCTTCAGATAAATTTCCCGCAGTGCCCGCACGGAAATAATCGAATCTGCCTCATGTCGTTTCGTTTCCTGATTGTTTGCCGCAAAATGTTTGATGGTTCCTGTGGAACCTGCAATATTAAGTCCCTGCAGCTGTGCGGCTCCCATTTTTCCGGTTAAAAACGGATCTTCGGAAATATACTCAAAGTTTCGTCCGTTCAACGGATTTCTGTGAATATTCAATCCCGGTCCGAGCAATGTATCTACACGGTTTAACCGTAGTTCAAGCCCTGTCATTTCATATAATTGACGCACCAGTTCACAGTTAAATGTACATCCGAGCAGCGTTCCGTTCGGAAGGGAAAACGCCTTTGTTCCGCAGTCCATACGTATTCCGGATGGTCCGTCCGATGCACATTCTGCTGGAATTCTAAACTTCCTCAAAGACGAAGTCAGTCCTGCAAATGCCGCTGCAGTACCCGGAGTCACCTTCGGACTGCACATGCCTTCTCCGCGGAACAGCATAATCAGATCCTCGTCCGACAATTGTGCCACAAATGTCTCCATGGAAATCTTTTTGTCATATACATCTTCCAGACGATAGCCTTTATCACCAGTCTGTGAAATCTCTGCCGGTTTTTCCACTCGGTCATACGGACCATAGATCCGTTCCGGTGTATCGGAATATCCGATCACATCACCCGGCTTTCTTGTCATACGGGCAAACGGTTTCTGCGGTGCACAGACTTCCTCAAGCTGTTCAAGTACTGTAAACGTCTGCGGATAACTGCCTGCCTTTTGTGCCGTCCGCACATCGGTTCCCACATAAATGGTATAAGTACCCTCCAGCAGCACAAAACAGTCCCTGTGTCCGGTTACACCACTGTCATCATAGGAGGCAAATGTATTTTTCGGAATCTCCAGAGTAATATGCTCTTCTTCCCCTGCTGCCAGTTCCTTTGTCTTTGCAAATCCACAAAGAACACGCACCGGTGTATCCAGTACCCCCTGTGGGGCTTTGGCATATACTTCAAGCACTTCTTTCCCCGGTTTTGTTCCGGTATTTTTCACTGTTGCCTTCACACAGACCGTATGCTCGTCCTTTTCTTCTGCAGACGCTTGCACGGAAAAAGAAGTATACGACAATCCAAATCCAAACGGATACAAAACTTTATCTTTGGCAAATGTCTCAAAATACCGATATCCCACATAGATATCTTCTTTATAATAGTTTTTCTGTAAATCCCCGAAATTTGACGTGGATGGATAGTCACTGATATCCTCTGCAATCGTATCGGTCAGTTTTCCGCACGGATTCACACGCCCCGTAAGTACATCACAGACACCGTTTCCACCTTCCTGACCTCCCTGCCATGCATAGAGTACCGCTGCCGGATCAAATTCTCTGACCCATTTCATATCAATGATATTTCCCACATTTAAAATAACGGCCGTGCGTGAAAATTGACTGCTCACTTTACGGATCAGGTCTTCTTCTGTCCGTGTCAGCTTATAACTGCCCGGCTTGTCCGTATTGTCCTGGTCTTCCCCCGCCGTACGTCCAAGAATCACCAGTGCCACATCATCCCCGGATGCGGTTTGAAGCATCTCTTCCGTCACGGGCATTTCTTCCTGTGACCACGGAACCAGCCCCCATCCCTCACCTTCGTCATATGGATGGTCTTTGATCCATTTTTCGTAGATCCCAATCAGTTCTTCATCCAGCGCAATATCTTTGCAGGCGCGCAGCGCATCAAGGATTCCAACCACATAGCGTGTATTTACCAGTCCGCCCGAGCCAAGTCCGCTTTTGTAATAATGAAACGCCATGCGCCCAAATACAGCAACTTTATCTCCTTTTTTAAGTGGCAGGGTACTGTTGTCATTTTTCAATAACACGCATCCCTCCGCAGATGCAGTCCTTGCCAAATCTGCATATTTTTCCATATCCAATGCATATCTGCCCATTTAAAATTCTCTCCTTTAGTCTGTAACTAATCGTACCTTTTATTATACGCCAGACACAAAGAAGATTGCAATTAGAAAATATGGATTTACCAATATTTTGGAAGCCCGTAACCAAAAAAGAAATAATAAAAAGAACCAGCCATTTTCCCCAGTGCCATGGCAATCATAACACCACTGAGTCCACGGTTGATATACAGACGCCGGAACAGGATCGGAAAAGTATTTAATATTTCTGCCAGTGCCACCGCAATACATCCCACAAAAATTCCCGCTGCAGTTCCATAAGCACCCAAAATGACATGCGCCAGCCACGGATACGGCAGCTGTGCCTTCCACTCCACCACAGAAAATACGGCACCGGTCAATACCCCCAGTATAACCGTATTTTCGACCATCAGTATCCGTTCTCCAAAATTGCAGCGTTTGATCATGCGCGGAATGACCCCGATCACCAGAAGAAACGCAAACGTTCCGGCAGAAACCGCAATGCCGCAGGCTGTCGCAAGGCCCGCCATAAAAATGTGTCTAAGAAACATCGTGTTCATGCCCCTTTCTTCCCGCGTTCTCTATAAACGCCATATCGACATCCTGTTCATACTTTCGCATCTCAACCTGAATCGGTGTCGGATCTGAAGTAATTTTTTTCTTTCCGATATGGTTAAAAAATACCAAAATTCCCACTGCCAGTCCCAGACAGTAAAAAATTTCGATTTCTGATACTTTCGGTTTTTCTTTTCCCATCACCTGCTGATAAAACCGGTCGAACACTTCCCCCACGGACACGTCATTGTTAAATGCCATAATCGTAAATGCCGCTCCAAGAAAGATTACTACAACCATCACAACAACTTTAAGCGTCTCCAGCCATTTCGGTGCCATCGGTGCATCTAACAATTGCACCACAAAATCCTGTTCCCCGATACTAACAATTTCCACATCTGGGTAATCCGTCTGTATCCGTTCGATCACATTTAGCATCGAAAATACTTCCATTCGTTTTTTCTTTTTTCCTTCTTTTTTCTGGCCATCGTTTTTCTTAAACGTATACAGTGTTTTATTTTTTATTCCGGCACAGATTGCAGGATCTGCACACTGTACAGACATCACATCCTGTATCTTTATTTTTGGATCATGGCAGACACTGTTGCGGTCTGCCTTCAGATAAACTATTTCCCGTTTTTCTTTCATTCTGCACCTCTTTGATTACTTATTCTCTATGGTAGTATGTGCAAATTCAGGAAAAGTACGCGGAAAAAAAATATAATCGAAAAGCATCCTGTTAAATCACTTGATGATAAAACACGGTATCTGAACATTAAATTTTCAGTATATAGATACCTCACTGGTATCTTTTACATGGATTTTATCGACATAGATACCACCGAATTTAAAATAGCCAGTAAATCAATCCCAGCACCCAGCTTGAAAAAATCCCATACAAAATCACCGGACCGGCAATCTTAAAAATCTGGCATCCGATACCAAATACCTGTCCCTCTTTCTGGAATTCCACCGCAGAAGCACACACGCCATTTGCAAATCCGGTAATCGGAACCAATGCCCCTGCACCTCCCCAGTTGGCAAGAATCCCATATACATTACAGCTCGTCAGGATCACCGAAAGAAGAACAAGAAGTAAACTGCACCAAAGAGCGGCATCCTCTGCCTTAAGTCCGAATACCCCGGCTGCAATCTGTAAAATAATCTGTCCCAACAGGCAGATACCTCCCCCCAGCAAAAAGGCTTTTCCCATATTTGCCCACAGATTATGTTTCGGTGTCATCTGTTCGACATACTCATTATACTCCTGATTGCGCACTTCTTCCTGTTCCAGAGTCATCTTACTCATTTCATACATCCTCATCTTTCTTTTAAAATTACTTGTAGTATGTACGAAAATTGCAAAAATATAAGGTAACTATCGCTCATAGTTACCTTATAACCGGATGGAACGATGTCGTGACCTGCCACATGTCAGGTTCCTGTTCTCCCCAGGCAAACAGTTCATCCATCTGTGCATCATGATCCGCTGACGGCTCATAATTCTTTATGATCTGTATCAGATATTTTTCCTGTTCACTCTGCGGAGCCAGATTATCCTGCATCTGCAGAATCGCTTCCAGAATCTGTTCCGGTTCCATATCTGTCCGGATCTCTATGTTGTATAATTTTCTCATCAATCCCGCAGCATAGAAAAATTCGTAGTTTCCAAGCATCACGGATTTTTGCATATTACATTTTAAAATCACACTCTGACGTGCAATGGAAGGTACCATAGCATTCCCTTCTTTCCGACTGTTCCGTAATAGTTTTATTCTTCGTAACTATTCTTCCTTTTTCTTCTGTTCCTCTTTTTCCTTTTCTTCTAAAATTGCTTCATTCAGCTGCAGCATCTTTGCATCGAGGTTTGAAACAATTTCTGCACAGGCACGCAGATCCCGGCTGATATATTCCGGGGCATGCCCCTCAAATTTATAATAAATCTTGTGCTCCAGACTTGCCCAGAAATCCATTGCAATGGTGCGGATCTGGATTTCCACCTTTGTCTCAACCACACGGTCCGATAAAAAGATAGGAACCGTCACGTGCATATGGAAACTCTTGTAACCGCTGACTTTCGGATTTTTGATATAGTCTTTTACACAGATCACGGTCAGGTCATTCTGTTTTCCGATCATCTCTGCAAGACGGTAAATATCCGAAGTAAACGAGCAGACAATACGGATTCCTGCAATATCGTTAATATAATTTCTCATATTCTCGATCGTACTCTCATATCCGTCACGCTTTAATTTTTTTACAATACTTTCCGGTGTTTTAATCCTCGACTTAATATATTCAATCGGATTGTACTTATGTATATGAACAAACTCGTCATTTAAAATCTCAAGTTTTGTTCCCACCTCTTTCAGTGCAGAATTATATAAAAACATCATAGTTTCCCAACTATCAATATCTTCCCCCAGCATCTGCGATGTTCCCATGTCATTCCTCCTCTTTCCTGCCACAATGGCAGACATTCCTTTCATAAATGCGAAAGCAGACCTCACACATGTATTAACGTGCTTTCCCATACGGTATTATCATATCACAAGAAACACGTTCTGTACGCAGAAAGCAACAAATTTAATATTTTTTTAATCTTCGTCTATCACCTGTATCTCCAGATAATCAAATTCTGTTTCCTCCACAAAATTGTCCTTGCCAAACCTCGTTCGCGCATGCCTTTGAAATTCCGCT
>OLOK01001117.1_pt1 | contig 23929 bp, 16 predicted proteins | sample 1672591 | NCBI WGS metagenome assembly OLOK01 (sample SAMEA3136703, study PRJEB25190) | human gut metagenome | biome: human gut; feature: human-associated habitat; material: faeces | place: Austria | collected 2013 | reverse complement strand
TAAAAGCACAAATATGCCTTATTGAGGGCAATGGCTTCGTCTGTAGTTTGCTTAACGAATTAAATAGTAAGAATCCATTGCATTTGGAAATATTTTTTAGTATAATTGATATATAGGATTTTGGATGCAAAGATTTCATTTTCTTTACATTCTTAATTTTAATCATGTTTAATGTATAGTCACATTAACTAAGGAGGATTTATTTATGGCAACTTGGAACAACCTTGACACTCTGGCATCTTATGAAAAACTTGCCGGACTGAAAAATCATGTAGACATCAAAGAAGCTATGGCTGGTGAGAATGGTGCAGAACGTGTAGCAAAGTACACAGCACCAATGGCTGAAGGTCTTAGCTTTAATTATGCTGCAAAACAGGTAGATGATACTGTTTTAACTGCATTAACAGAATTAGCTGAAGAAGCACAGCTTGCTGAAAAGTTCGAAGAATTATATAACGGTGCTGTTATCAACACAGGAGAAAAACGTCTTGTTCTTCATCATTTAGCACGTAGACAGTTAGGTAATGATGTTGTTGTTGACGGTGTAAACAAGCGTGAATTTTACGTTTCCCAGCAGGAAAAAGCAGCAGACTTTGCGAATAAAGTTCATGCTGGAGAAATTACTAACGCTGCAGGCGAGAAGTTCACAACTGTAGTTCAGATTGGTATCGGTGGAAGTGACTTGGGCCCTCGTGCTTTATATATCGCATTAGAGAACTGGGCAAAAGAGAATGGTGTTGCTAAGATGGAAGCAAAGTTTATCAGTAACGTAGATCCTGATGATGCTGCTGCTATTTTAAAATCTACTGATTTAGCTCACGCTCTTTTCATCGTTGTATCCAAATCCGGAACAACTTTAGAGACATTAACAAACGAAGCTTTCGTTAAAGATGCTTTAATAAAGGCCGGATTAAATCCTGCAAATCATATGCTTGCTGTAACAAGTGAGACATCTCCTTTAGCAAAGAGTGATGATTACTTAGAAGCATTCTTCATGGATGACTACATCGGCGGACGTTACTCCTCCTCTTCTGCAGTTGGCGGAGTTGTTCTTTCCCTCGCATTTGGTCCAGAAATCTTCGCAAGAATCTTAAATGGTGCTGCTGAAGAAGATAAACTTGCTGCAAACAAAAATATTTTAGAGAACCCAGATATGTTAGACGCATTAATTGGTGTTTATGAGCGTAACGTTCAGGGATATCCATCTACTGCAGTGTTACCATACTCTCAGGCATTAAGCCGTTTCCCAGCGCACTTACAGCAGTGTGATATGGAATCTAACGGTAAGTCTGTAAACCGTTTCGGCGAACCTGTAAACTATGTAACAGGTCCTACAATTTTTGGAGAACCTGGAACAAACGGACAGCACTCTTTCTATCAGTTATTACATCAGGGAACAGACATCGTTCCTTTACAGTTTGTTGGATTTAAGAACAGCCAGATTGGCATGGATGTAGTAATCGAAGACAGCACAAGTCAGCAGAAATTATGTGCAAATGTAGCTGCACAGATCGTTGCTTTCGCATGCGGTAAGAAAGATGAGAATCTTAATAAGAATTTCGAAGGTGGACGTCCATCCAGTATCATTATCGGTGACCAGTTAACACCTGAATCACTCGGTGCTTTATTAGCTCATTTCGAGAACAAGATTATGTTCCAGGGATTTGTATGGAATGTTAACAGTTTTGATCAGGAAGGTGTACAGCTTGGTAAAGTTCTTGCAAAACGTGTTCTTGCACACGATACAGACGGAGCTTTAAAGGCTTACAGTGATCTGTTAAATATCTAATCTTAGAATAAACAGACAAAAATGAAAAAGGCAACTATCTAGAGCGTGTCTGAAAAATGCTTTCTGCAAGATGTGCGTTACAATTTGCGGTATATTTTGCCTTCATTCAGTTGACGTAGCCCGCTACACCGCCCTCATTCAGGTAAAATCTCCCACAAATTGGGGCGTGCAGATTGCAGGAATGATTTTTCAAACACACTCTAGAGTTGTTAAATAAGCGAAAATAGAACAGCGAACTATCTACAGACATTTCATATCACAGCTCTTAAAATGCTTGATAGCATTTTAAAATTGCTCTGGACGTGTTTGTTGGATAGTTCGCTGTTTTATTTCCTTCTGGAAGAGAATAAATAGTGACTACTAGTTACTTTTTTGAAAGCTTACTTGTTGATATAATAAATTATATTACATATGGTACTTGTATCAAATATTACAGGATAATTAAGGAACTTTTTTCTGAAAATGTGCTATAGTAACATTATACATGTAGTACTTTTATGCAATATTTTAAGGAGGGATTGCTATGAAGAATACTATTTTTAAATCATTTAAATTTACTTTTTCATTGATGCTTACGGTTATGCTATGTCTATCTTTCTCTACTATTACTAATGCCGCATCTGTAAAAGATATTCCTGTCAAGAAAACAATATCTGCAGATATTACCGGGGATGGAAAAGCGGATAAAATTCTTATCACAACTACTATGGACGATGATTTCCGCATAAAAAAACTTAAAGTTACGGTAAATAAGAAAACGGCTTTTAGTAAAAATTGTACTGACAGCGGAATTAATTATATCACCGCTAAATATGCCAAAATGACAAACAAAAATGAGTTTATTCAATTAATGGGTATTGGCGATAACGATTACATTGTATTTAACCAAATTTACAAATATAACAATACATCTAAAAAGCTGTATTCTGTAAGCAAACTAGACAATACCGCCTGTGAGATTGTATCTGCCAAGAAAAACCGTCTGACTCTTCATCACGGAGAACAGCCTGCTGAAACAGGATGGCTTACCTGGAAAATGTCTTATAAATTCCGTAATAATAAACTTGTTTTGACAAATGCTACTACTTCTACCGTAAAAAGCACAATCGGTTACAGCAGAAAAGACTCTTACAGTAAGTTATTCCGCAAAAATATTTTTGTAACAGCAAAAAAATTAAGGTTTTATAACGGAAAGAAACTTGCCTTTACTGTTCCAAAGGGTAAACAGGTTACTCTGAAAAAACTCACACTGTCCAAAGGTAATATTTACCTTCAGTTCCAGTATGGAAAGAAAACTGGCTGGATTAGCGTCAACAATAAAAATTACGACTTTGAATCACCGTACTTTAAAAAAGTAAACAGCAGATTGGCTGGATAGATTTTGAGTTACCTCAGGAAGGATGCCCCCCTGAGAATGAAATAATCCTTATTTGTGGCCTCAGAGCAAGTATTGGATACAAGCGAGTAGAGCAAGTATTCAACACGCTGCGACTAAAGTCACAAATAAGGATTTTTCATTTCATTCTCAAAGAGCTGTGCTTTGGCAGTTGGAGCAAATCAAATCATCACAAAGCTCTGATAATCAAAATTCATACTTACGAAGTTCACAATTCTTAATTCCAAAGCCTGCGAATTCCTCGTTGCTCATATCCCGGACATAAGACTCGATTGCTCTTGAGATTCCATTATGCGCTACTAACAGATACACTTTGTCTTCTTTTTTTATATCATCAAGAAGATTATAGATTCTCTGGCAAAGCTGTAACATAGATTCACCGCCTTCATAACGGCACACAAAATCTTGTTTCGCTCTTTTGAATTCTTCACCATTTCTTGGAGTTGATTCATATTTTCCAAAATTCTGTTCTTTTAATCGAAGTTCTTCTCTCGCCGGAATTCCCGTTACTTCTGAAATATGTTTTGCTGTATCGGCAGCACGCATTAAAGGAGAATATAAAATCTCATCAATCTTAATTCCTTCTTTTAAAATTCTCTCACCTAGTTCCGCCGCCTGCTGATGCCCTAAATCTGTCAGGGCGATGTCTGTTGCACCACAAATTTTATTCTCCACATTCCATACGGTCTGTCCGTGTCTTGTAAAATAAAAATATTTTGCCATAATGCCTCCTGTAAGATGTTCTTTTTACATTATACTCCTGGCGAAATAACATGACAATAATGATTTGTGGGTTCTGTTTATGGTCAGCTCAGGAAATCAGTTAGAACATTGAAGAAAAAATGGGATTAAGATTGTTATTTTTTTCTAAAAATCAATTTTATCAGCCTGTTTCTTGCATAAATATGCTCCTTTATCCCAATTTTTCTTTCAATTCGCACAACTTTTCTGTGCCAACATGCGGACATTTTTATTTTTCTTTGTCTATATTTTAGCTATATAAATTTATTTTGAATATTTTTTTCATTTTCTTTCATCTTTTTTATTAATTTGCCTAAAACTATTGCTATTTTTTATACAAATGCAGGCTATATCATGTTGTGTTTCATTTTTATTTTTTTATTTGTCAAAAATCAGATAATTTTTTCTTTAAACAAATTCAACTGGAAATCCGCTATTTTAAAGGATATAAAGAGATTGTTTATTATTTATCAGATAATAAAGTTAAAAGATATTTATTTAACATAGTTGTCAGAATATTAACAGATTTGTGTATTGATTTTAGTACAATTTTCTGTTATCATACAGTCATGCGATTCGTAAAATAAAGAAAATGAAATTGAAAAAGAATAAGAAGATAAAAAAGTAATTCGGATATCCAATTATAGACGAACAGAAGGGAGTACATATTATGGGATTTTTAAAAGGGAAAACAGCGATTATCACAGGTGGCGGCCGTGCCGTATTAAGTGACGGAAGTTGCGGTTCTATTGGATATGGTATTGCAACGGCTTACGCAAAAGAGGGCGCAAACCTCGTGATTACCGGACGAAATCTGCAGAAATTAGAAGATGCGAAAGAAGAGTTAGAAAGGCTCTATGGCATTCAGGTACTTCCAGTGCAGGCAGATGTTAATGCAGGAACAGACAATGAAGCCGCTGTTGCAAATGTAGTAAAACAGGCTATTGACACTTTCGGACGAATTGATGTTTTAATTAATAATGCACAGGCTTCTGCTTCTGGTGTCAGTCTTGCGGACCACACAACAGAACAGTTCAATCTCGCATTATATTCTGGATTATATGCCGTATTCTATTACATGAAAGCATGCTATCCATATTTAAAAGAAACAAAGGGATCTGTTATTAATTTTGCTTCCGGCGCTGGCTTATTCGGAAATTACGGTCAATGTGCTTACGCCGCTGCCAAAGAAGGAATACGTGGACTTTCCCGTGTAGCCGCTACAGAATGGGGCGCAGACGGAATCAACGTTAATGTTGTTTGTCCCCTTGCCTGGACTGCTCAGCTTGAAAACTTTGAAAAAGCTTATCCAGAAGCATTCAAAGCAAATGTTAAGATGCCGCCAGCAGGTCATTATGGAGATGTAGAAAAAGAAATCGGTCGCGCCTGTGTACAGCTTGCTTCTCCAGATTTCAAATATATGAACGGAGAGACAATCACATTAGAAGGTGGAATGGGACAGAGACCATAAAGCACTATATATTATTTTCTCTTTCAAATAAAACTATCTCAACAAAAAAGCACCGAAAATCTATCGTTTAAGTAGATTTCCGATGCTTTTGCTGATATAATTTTCAAAATTTTATTAAGCTCCTTCGTACAAAATCTCACTTCTTGATTACTTTGATTTACTAAATATTCACGGAGTCCTCAGAGCCTTTATTTATGCGGTTTTAGAATCGAGGCGACGGGACTCGAACCTTAGTTTATCTTGTAATAGCCTTTATTTATGCGATATTTCAAAAACCGTAAAATAAGCGTGACACTTGCGTGACACATACAACATCTTGTGAAAGGAGATTCCAATACATCTGCTAATTAAAATAACGATGCAAGTATATTGTATCACAGTATATTTACATGGTTATTTTAATGGTTTTATTTATTAGGCTATAAAAGGAATCATTGCATATATTAAAATGCTTATATGAGCCTGTATGGAGCTTACAAGGGTACTCTAAGTTAATCAATTTAATATATAAATTTTTAATTATATCAAAAATATTATTTTTTGTCAAATTCTACTTGATTTTTCTCTATTTCTATGATATAATTAATATAAATTCAGATACAACAAAATCATTTCAGAATTGTGGCACTGTTCTAGTGCTACTTATTTTCATACAAAATCAAGGGAATTGAATATAGTCAAATTAAAATTACACAAATGTTATCCTATCGGTTTTTGATTTCTATTTGTTTGTTTTATGTTATTGTGGAGATTGTATTGCATACATATTGTTTATGTGTTGCAACGGTAAATCTTAATAGTACGCCGCAAGTAAACCCTAAAATAAAATCCTTTTTTGTTATCTTTTGTTATCAAAAAAGAAAAGCAGAAACATTCTTATTAGCATTAAACCGAAATGTTAGTGAATAATGTTTCTGCTTTTTTTGTTGTATAAAAAGGGAGAATAAAAAATGAGTAGGAAACAAAACAATAGGTTAGAATTCGGTTTGGATACTCTAACATTAGATATTCCAACCGAATACGAATTATTAGAAAATGCTTATGATTTCGTAAGCGATAGAACAAACAACATTATCGGAACATTAATGAAAAAGACTGGAAAGTCTCGTGGGTATAGATTGAACCTTAACTTACCCAAATGTCTATATGATTCAAACACAAAGCCATTGACCGAATTTGATTTTTTTCATTTTAAAGAAATTGTTCAGATGGTTGAAAAGCAGATGGTTAATTTATTCGGTGAAAACTACCCCACATTATTTGTGAGCGTCTGTGAGGTCAATAGTACCGTCACATTGGAGAAGAAAGAGAACGTAGAGCCAATGCTTAATATGATTGCTCATATGCTCTTACAGAAAAATGAGAAGTTATGTCTTTGGTGTACAGGTGTGAAAACAGGCAGAAGGTACGATTCTGTATCCCAGCTTAAAAGTGGTATGCAGGTAGAATCTATTAAAACACAGTTACTGTCAAATGACCGTATGGCATTAAAGATATATGACAAACAAAAGGAACAGCAAAAGGGGAATGAGAAAACAAAACAAGATAATACAGGAAAAATACGATTTGAAATCATCTATAACAAGAATGGGTTAAATCACGCAAAAGCAGGCAGAACGTTAGAAGAATTTCTTACAGTTTCGTCTATCAAAAGACTCCTTGATATGTACAGGAAGGATTATAAAAATTATTTCATTAATAGATTCTGGACTAATGACGGACACCCTTTTTACAAAGAGTGTATAACTATTATTTACAATGATTTTAAAAGGTTCTGTGGTAAGCCTACTACTGTTGCACTGATTAATAGACAAATCATAGAATGGGATTATGCTTTCTTTTGCAAAGCGGCAAAACAATACTATGAGAAAAGTAATTCCGCTGATAAAGCTATCAAAAGAGTAAGAAATTGCGGTGAACTTCAAATCAATGAGGGTGTTGTTGATGCCTTTGTTCAAATCTCAAAAGCTATAATTAATGGGAATTGAGAATGGATATGTTTGTCCTGTTTTGTTAAAACCAAAACATACAAATAAGTCAATGTTCTCCTATGTTTTCATTAAAACAAAGGTTGAAAACATAGAGCTAAAGATTGAGGAAATAGTTATAAAAGGAGTGATAACTGTTGTCAAGAAAACCCTTAACCCAATGGGAACGTCAACAAAAGGAAGAATTTGAAAAACAACTCAAATCTTATTCTTTGACAGCTTTACGGAATATAATGAATATCGCAGATAAAGCACTCGACCAAAGGGTACGATTGCAGGCAAACCAGTATCTATTAGATAAATGCGTTGGTAAAGGTTATGTTTTGTTTGACGAGACAGAACAGAAAGACAAGAACTTATTAAATATAAATTTGATAACAGTTGAAAGTAATAAAAAGGATTTTGAAGATTCAGAGGAATGGGAAGATTCAGAAGAATGGGGCAATGACATTTATTCGCCTTAAGCTCCTAGAATCCGTTTATGGGGCTTATATGTAGCCCAGAAAGGAAGGTATGTGATATGGGATATTACTTTAGAGGTGAAAATACAGATACAATCAAAACTAGAAAACAAATACAAGAAGAACAACAGGAAATCAGACAATTTGATAACAAAATTAGAAAACAGATTGCACATATGTCAATAAATGATTATGGAATTATTAGAGATAACATTAGAGAATTTGGAACACTGGAAAACGTAAATCTATTCCAAATACAAGAGTTGAATGAGCTTCTTTTAGATGGTTTAAAAGACTTGGCAACAAATGCAACTAATATACAGGCAGAATTAAAAGCGGATATAGAAAAAATAGAATCTGAACGCTATCATGAAGACCCTAGAACATTAGAGCGTTTAAATTTAGAATCTGAACGAAAGATGTATGATTATTATTTAAGATTAAGACAGAACAGCACAAAAGAGGGCTTTCACATTAATAGGCGACTGATAGGGAACTGGGTGAAAAAAGCAACCCAAGTCGAAGCCCTTGCACTTTCTCGCTTATCTCTAATAGATGAATATAAAAATCTTTTCACAGAAAAACAGTTAGAAGCTCTTATCCCTAAAACTAAAAGTATCATGCAGTCAACATTCGAGCAAAAACAGAAAAAAGATATAGAGCAAAAACAGAAGGAGCTTTCTTCTGTATTCATGACCCGTTTTAAGTGTGACAAAGCAATAAAACAAATGGAAACAGTATGCTTTGGTTCTAACTACTTTGGGGGTGGTTCTAGTGAATGATGAAAGAGCCGCACAGCTAAGAAAGCTTGCCATTCTAGCCAAAAGGCAACTAACAAGGAAAAAGAGACAGGAGAATATTGAGAAAGCCCCCAACCCTCCTCTCCTGCTCTCTCTCAATGAACTACAGAAAAAAACAGGATTAAATTATAGTTTTTTACGCAAGATGATTGTTGAAGAAAAACAAATTCCATGTTTAAAAGTAGGCAACAAATTTGTTGTGAACTATGATTTGTTCTTAGCGGTATTAGGAGGAAAACAGAATGGAAAATGATAAACTTAACTTAGGCACTTTGGGTACTCTTGAACTAATCAAGAACTCGTACCAAATTACAAATAAATTTAAAACAGGATTGTTAAGATGGATATTGCAACACCTTGTAAAAAAATTAGGATTGTCCTGCACTTCTTATCTTCTCATAAGAGAATTACAGAATATAACAGAGCAGGATTCAGATAAAGAACAATAAATATAGAGTACATAATTTACCCTGTATCAAAAAAGTACCAAAAGTAATTGACATTCTGGTTTTTGTATGTTACTATCAAGATACAACAAAAGACGTTTGTTACTTTTGGTACAATACATTAGAGGTATAACAATATGATATATGGATATTGCAGAATTTCAACAAAAAGACAGAACATAGACAGACAAGTAAGGAATATACTTTCCGTATATCCTAAAGCAAAGATTGTAAAGGAAACTTTTACAGGAACGAAGTTTCAAGGTAGAAAGGAACTCGATAAAGTTCTGAAAAAAGCAAAAACAGGTGACACCATAGTTTTTGATTCTGTATCCCGAATGAGCAGAACCGCAAGTGAGGGGTTTGAACTTTATCAGACATTGTATAACAAAGGAATTAATTTAGTATTTTTAAAAGAGCATTACATAGATACTGACACTTACAAACAAGCGGTGAGCAATCAGTTAGAAATGACAGGTACAGACGTTGACGTAATCCTAAAAGGTATTAATGAGTATCTAATGATATTGGCAAGGAAACAAATAGAGATTGCATTTGAACAAGCAGAGAAAGAGGTACAAGATTTGCACCAGAGGACAAAAGAGGGAATAGAAACCGCTAGGAAGAACGGTAAACAAATTGGACAGAAAAAAGGTGCTACTCTTACCGTCAAGAAAGCCATTTATTCTAAACAAATTATTTTGAAACACAACAAAACATTTGGCGGCTCTTTATCAGATGCAGAAACACAACAAATGGCACAAATCAGTAGGAACAGTTTATATTTATACAAAAGAGAATTGAAAGAAGAAATCGAAAATAGTTCTATTCATGATGTGATTGACAGATACAACAGGTTTGTTGAAATAATTGAAAAGAAGCAAACAAAACAATAAGAAATAACAACATTGGAGGGTTGTAACTTATGATATTTTATTTTGATGATAGTTAGCAGGAAATTGTTTTATGAAAGAATTTAATATAGATGATATTCAATATGCTATTGATAATAATATTATTTCTATTGCAGATGTATTGGAAAATACAGAAAAAATGAAAAGAGAACAGATATTAGAACAGTATGGAGATTTAATCAAACATTATGGTAATGAATGGTATTTCCGTATACCAGATAAAACACTTAAAAACGGTTGTTTTCGCCGTAGAAGCAAAAACAGAGAAGATATTGAAAATAAACTTTGTGATTACTTCATAGAACTAGAAAAGAGACAGCAAGCGGATAAAGAACAGAACACAATGACTTTGAAAGAACTTTTCTATGAGTTTATGGAGTATAAAAAAAGCAAAGTCAGCGGCGGTACTATCAATCGTATGATGCAGGACTGGAAAAAGTTCTATGAACCACACACAGAGTTTATTCATAAGCCATTTGTAGAGATAACAAAAATAGACGTTGATAATCTCTTGAATGACATTGTAAATGAACGCACAATGAAAGATAAGGCTTTCAAAAATATGTGCGGAGTCTTAAAACAAACTTTTGAATATGCTGTAAATGCAGAATACATTGATAAAAGTCCCTATCGTGTTGAAGTCAATAAAAAGAAAATAACCCCGACAAGAAAAAAAGCAAATGAAAAAGAAGTCTTTACAGCAAAAGAACGTGGCATTTTAATTAAAGAGATGGAACGCAGGATTCAGAATGACCCTTTAAATACTGTACCACTTGCAATTATGTTGGACTTTGAAATAGGGGTTAGATGTGGTGAGTTATTAGCTTTGAAAGAGTCTGATATTATTTCAGAAAACGGAACATCTAAATTTTATATTCATCGGCAAGTTGTAAAAGAAAATAATATAACTGACTTGGAGAATATAAAACAAATAGGTTGGAATGTTGTTGATTATACAAAAAGCGATTGTGGGGAAAGAAAAATTCCTCTTACGCCAAAGGCATTAGAATATATTGACCGTATCAGACAGATTAATGTTTTAAATGGAAATCAAAACAAAGGATTTTTGTTTCTAACAGAAGATGGGACAATTATTACCAGAGATGCACTTGACGGACAATTAAGGCGTGGCTGTGCTTATGCAGGTATTCCAATAAGAAGTATGCACAAAATAAGAAAAACCTATGCATCAACATTATACCAACGAGGAATATCCATAACAATCATAAGTAAGTTGTTAGGTCATGCTGATGAATCTACAACAATGAAACATTACATATTCAACTTGAAAGATGAAACAGAAACCGACTCACTTGTTTTAAATGCATTGAGTAGCAATGTTATAACAAATAACCTCACCACAATATCTAGGGAAGAAATTTCCGAAAGCGTGACAGATGGTGACAACAAGATAATCTCTTTTGCGGCAATAAAAAAGTGGAAAACTCCGCATAAACAAAGAGTTTCCCACTAAAAAATCTAATCGAGGCGACGGGACTCGAACCCACGGCCTCTGCGTCCCGAACGCAGCGCTCTACCAAACTGAGCCACGCCTCGTTTTCACAACGAATATAATATCAAAATTCATAGATTATGTCAAGTTTTTGAGAGGGTAAGCAGAGATTAAGATTTCTTACCCTCTCTTATTTCATCGTTATATTGCTATTATGTTTCTTCGCGTTTTCAATTTTTTCGTTTTTTATTTTTATAAGAGATGAGAACGCTAAGTGCTAAGATGGCTGCTATACTTAAGAAACTATACATAAAAACCGGCGTATTATCTCCTGTTTTTGCTCCATTTCCTTTCGTGCCAGTTTCTCTATTTTTCTTTGGATTTTGATTCTTTATTTCCTTTTCTTTTAAATTAATTTTGTCATAATCACTCATCTTTGATGTCGTTGGTATCTTACTGCCATCTTTATTTTGTCCTGTAATGACCACTTCATTTTTCAGGAATTTTATAGATGGAATATCTTTCTTTACTTTTCCAATATATATTAGTTCTACAGCATCCTCCGCTTCTATTTTTTCCAAACAGAGTTCTCGTTTTTTTGATGTTTCTATATGTAGTTCTTTTCCCTTTTTGGTTCGTATCACATCACCAGCTTTATTGGCAAACCCTTTCATTTGAACATATTTTTTCAACTCCGTTGATGGTTCTTCTGTTACTTTTACATGATTTGCCGTTCCATTACCCACATTAGTGACTGTAAGTATAAACTGAACTTCTTCTCCCGCTTTATAAGTTCCATACTTTTTCTTTCCTGTATAACGTCCATTTTCTAAAATAACATTTTTCGTTTTATCTGCTTTTTTGGCTGCTAAAATATCTGGAGTACCGATTCCTACTGTATCGTTATCCGTCATCTCTGGGGTATCTTCAACATAATTTTCTTCGTTTTCTCCATTCTCATTCACTGTTTTATACTGCGCTACAAGATGTACCATATTATTTAATCCAGTGTCTCTGTTCGCTCCTGATTGTATGATTCCTTTTAAATGAATAGCGACACTATCTCCACTTTTTAGATGATCTAATACAACAGAACGACTTTCTAACTGCTTTGTTATGGATTCTGAGTCTTTTCCTATGTCTTCATCTTTCTCTGCTGTCCTAACCTGAATGGTATCTCCCATCTTTGTTGTAACCTGCCCAGTTGTAATAGTAATAGAATCTGATTTTAATATAGATAATAGTTTCTTATCTAAAGTGTCATCCACAAGCAGGTTATATAAATCTGCAGTTCCTGCATTCGTTAATGTGATCGTATAATCTACGGTATCCCCGTATTCATAAATACCTTCTTCTTTCTGACCTTCATATCTGCCTTTTACCAGTGTGACTCCCTGTGTTTTATCTGCTAATTTTGCAATCTTTGCAAGCGGAGTTCCGGGTATATTAATATAATCTTCGTCCTGCATTAATTCTGTGACTGGGATTTCTGCATATTGTTTACTTTCTTCCTGCAGTTCTTCTACGGTAAGTTTCTGAATAGCCTCGTAGGCTTCTTCTATTGCCTTTTTACTTTCTTTTGATAATGGTTCTAATTCTTTTTCCGGTACCTTTGTTCCTTCCTGATCATCCTTTTGATCATCCTTTTGGTCATCTTTTTTATCCTCTTCTTTCTCTGCCTCATCGTCTTTTGATGTTTCTTCTTTCTTTTCTGTACTAGTTTCTTCTTTTCCTGTTTCGTCCTGTTCTTTGCGTGCTTTTTCGTCTCCTTTTTTATACCTTGCTGTTAAATTTACAATATTCTCAAGTGAAAAAAGATTTCCGACATCTATGCGTACTTTTCCTTTCAAATACACATCTACGGCATCTCCTGCTGCCAGGAAATCCATCCATAACTTCTGTGATTCTTCTAACTTTGTGCGCACTTTGCGATTGTCTTTGGATGTGTAGACCTGCTCTATAAAAGAAACACTATCCTTTTCAAGAGCTTCTTCTAATTCCTTACTAAGAACATCCGTCAATCTTAAATCATATAAATTGGCACTTCCTGTATTGGTTACTGTAATCTTATAAGTTACTTCATTTCCATTCTCATAAACGCCGGAAATCTTAGCCCCTGCATCATATCTGCCTTCTTTTAAGACAACCCCAGTTGTTTTATCAGCTAGTTTTGCTGTTCTTCCTTCTGGTATTCCTGGCACTTCAATAATATCTTCATCGTCTTTTCCTGGAACTTCTTCGTCTTCATTTCCATTAAAGTACCATCCATTAACATATACTTTATTAGAAAGATCATATAAATTCGCTGTTCCAGGCAATAAATTAACGCTATAATTTAACGTAATATAATCATCTGCAAAGAGGCGGTCTGTTCCAGAACTATCCTCTCCTGTATTACATAATATCACTGTATTTTTATCTACTACTTTGGCTGTAATCTTCTTTCCTTTTGCTGTAGTGAGAACATAAAAACTATCTTTATCCACAGTTGCATCATCAAAAACAAAACCTGCACTTTCCATATCAGATACGGCTTTAAGTTCATCGCTTAATGCATCTTTTACTGTAATCCTTTTTAAAGCTGCCTCCCCGGAATTCTTTACTATAATAGAGAACTTTACTTTTTCCTTTGCATTGTATATTCCAGGTATTTTAGACCCTGACGTTATCTCTCCATTTTCAATCTGAATTCCTGTTGTTCTATCGGCAGTCTTTATTACCTTTTCCTCTGGAATTCCCGGAATATTGATATAATCCCAGTCTACGACCAGACTATTATTCTCTCCATCTACTAAGTCCTTTACTGGTACATCAACTAGATGTGGCTTATCCGCATCGTCTTCTTGTCCATTATCATCATACTGTGCCTGAACGCGAACTTCATTCTTAAGCTTCCACGCATCTTTCACATCTTCTTTTAATTTTACTTTCACATGCATCTCAACGCTGTCAGCTATTGCAAGATGATGCAGGCTTAATACAAGATTAGATGATGTTGACATCTGAGCATATACTTTATCTCCGCTTTTCGTCACAAAATAGCCCGATTCAGGAAGTACAAATGCTGCGGTTTCCATATCTGCATATTTAGAGAGTGTCTGTCCATCAAATTTCCCCTTACAATCCATATCATCTGTCACTTTGATATTGTAAAGAGAAACATTCCCTGTATTTGTTACTCTTATTGTATAATCAACGAATTCTCCTGCCTTATAGCGTCCTGTCACCTTTTTCTCTATATAACGTCCTGTTTTTTCATCAAAAGCAACTGCTTTTTTCTCTTCATTGGTTGTTTTATCTGCAAGCTTAGAAACTGCAAGTGATGGATGCATCAAAAGATTGTTTACTTTAAGATGATAACTAATCAATTCTTTACTGCTGTCTAAACCATAATGCAGCTCTGCTTCATAAATCGTATCTCCTTTAATATGATTCCATGCTCCTTTAATTTCCTCTACGATATATTTACCAATATATAATGACTTATTGCTTTCTCCTTTTCCATCTTCTCCGGTTGTAATCTTATCTACTACCTCTCCCTTTGTAACAAGAGGTTTTGTATCAGAAGCTGGTGTTCCATCTTCCTTGACATCCCACGGTGCGTAAATGTCCTGCGCCGCAGTTACTGAAAAAACAGCACCACTCACTGGCTGCCCCTCATCATCTTCTTTTTGGATAAGGAGCTTTCCTTTTTGAAGTGGATTCTCATATACTAAACTGCCTTTTTGCTTTTCTCCTGTTGACAAATTTTCAAAAATGACAGAATTCTCCTTATTGTCTGTATTTTCCGACAGTTCAAACGTCCACTCTTGCTTCGTTAATATGCACCCCTTCGGCGCTTTCTTCTCCACAATTTTATAACGACCTAAATTATCCAGAGTATTTTTAAATTCCTGCTTATTTTGATAAACCGATCTCTTATTCTCATCCACATCTTCTTCTAAAGTAAAGAGTTCTTCATATTGATTTTTAGATTGTGACCACTGTAACAGGGTAAATTCCGCTCCAGATAAATATGCTCCCGTATCTTTGCTCTTTTTGTAAACCTTTATTAAATTCTTTTCCGCCTGATAATTTGTATTTTCTAACTGTGCCTCCAGTGGTATATTTGAAGAAAGATCAAACAGAGCTTCTGATTTTAAAGTTGGAATTTTGTAAGTCCACTCTTTATTAAGGGATGGCTTCCACACATTTTTATAGACTGCAGGAATAGCAATTTCTTTAACGCAATATGGACCATCTCCATATTTATCTTTATAAAAACTATAGCTAGTTCCTGTCTTAAATACAGCAATTCCTTCTTTATTTGTTACTGCCGTATCTATTGGTTCTGCTTTATCTATACTGACATTTTCACCGCCAAATAAACCAAATGTCACTCCTTCGATTGGCTGCCCGCTATTTTGATCTGTCTTTTTTACTTTAATTATCATCCCTGCTTTAGATGCCACATAATTCGATTCTTTTTTTACTGAACCACCCTGATTATTTGCTACATTTAATGTTCCCTTATTTAAAACTGCTACACTTCCCTGACATTTTCCTGCCTCAGATACTTTCGCAGTCACAGTATTATCTGTCTGATACCAGTCCGCAACTGATTTATTAATTTTATGTAACTCTTCATCCGATTTCATCTGCACTTCTATATGCACATAATAACTGTGTCCATAAAAAGCCGCCGCTGATAACTTCGCATTTTTCGCTGCCACTTTCACTGTCGTGGCATGATCTGTCCCTTGCGTTTTTGTTATATTAAAATTAGCACTTACATCTGTATAATTCATCTGATCAGCCTGGACATTATTATTTACCGCCTCATCTGCATATACTTTCACATCTTTTACGTTCAAAAGCGATTCTACTTTATCCTCAAACTGAAATGATGTATACTTCGCCGTAGTTACATTGGACGGACTCGGAACTGGTGCAGATAAAACATAGGAAAATGTCTCCTTTCTATCAGACAACCCCAGAAATTTCTTTGCTGATTCTGAATTTTTAGAATTGATTTTTCCATGATAAATCGCTTTCTTTACTTCATCTGGTAATAATCCAATCCCTACATCTGCACGAATCGAAAGCAGTCCTGTACTGTTTGACCAATAATAGGATGTAGAATCTGCCAGTGAACTATCCGCTGGAATCCCATATCCACTTTTTACCGCATATGCCGCATTACCGCCCGTATCCTTCTGGTCACATTTGGCTACTGTCCATCGACAATTCACCGTACTTCCCGCAAAAATTCCAACTGCGGTTGTTGTCTCATCATTATTGTCAAAACCTTCACTCGTCCTTGAAGAAACATATCCTTTCGAACCAGTAATCAATCCTGTCGCATTATACTGAAGTTTTGACTGCTGCATCTGAAACATAAGTACTTTCTCAAAACCTGTTCCAAAATCAACACCCTGCTGTGCATCAATATCACAAAACTGAATTAATCCTTTGATTCCGGAAACCGGTGTTGTCGTTCCACTATAATAGAAATCCATGCGAGTCTGCACATAATCTGTACCCATAACAGAAATACCAATCTTGTTCTTCTGGAATCCAATATATGGCGCTTTTAAATCCTGATTCGACAACTGCCTTCTTATCGCTGCCCCTGGAAATTTATATCCTGTTACTGTAATCTTTAAATCAATCTTATATGTTCTCTTCGTATTATAATCATACCAATTTCCAACATCTTTATATACTGCGTATGGATTCACCGTAGTTTTCTGTAAATTAAATACTTTCGATGCAATACGTCCTTTCGATACGGCAGGATACAAAGTACCAAATTCACTTTCTGTTCCATTTTTCACTTTTGTAAAAGAAACTCCTCCGCCTGTTCCTCCACCAACGCTTACTGAACTGTTATTGTTAAACCGGGGAGTAAAATTATACTGTCTTCCATTTGAATAACTTTCATAAATATACTTCGATGCCGCCTGTGCATTGGCTACTGTAAGCAGATTTTTTCCTGTCACGCTTCCCACTTTTTTGCTGTTTTTTTGTAATAAAAAATAATGGCTGGTAACATCAGGCATTGTTACAGAATGGTTTGTGCTTGGATGAGTAGACATTACTACTGGTACAGACTCTTCCTCCTCGTCTTCCCTCTGCTCCGCTGTGGACTGTTCCTGATTCCTTTCTGTAGATTTTTTTGTCTGTCCCCCTTCTTTTAGTTCTGAACCTGTTAATTTCTCCTGTTGTTGCTGAGATTTATCCTGTGTTCCTGCACTTTCCGATTCCTGCTCTGTACTCTTTTCTTCTGCTTCATTATGCTGCTCCGTGGTTCCTTGCTCTGATTTTTCCTTTTCTTCCGTTGTTTCTTTAGAAATGGCTGTCGTACTCTCCTGACTTTCCGTTGTAATATTCTCTATCTGTCTGGTATCTTCCTGTTCATTTTTCATCTGGTAGAAACTCTCTTTCCCTATTCCAGAAGCAGCTACGCTTATGTTGATATTTGTAAAAAAAAGTGCAGCTACTAAAACAAAAATAAGGATTCTCCTAAAAAATATCCGCATTTTCTGCCCTCCTGAAAAATTCTATATTTCCCTATTGCTTAAAATATCTCTCTTCTCGTTTTACACTCCTTTCATTTTTAGGAAATATTTCCATTTCATTTTAGCATTTCGCTTCTTAATTGTCAATATTTTACTTTGTTTCTTTTTTATTCATCAATTATATTTTTGTACTTTCATTTCCCCATATATAACATTCCAATCCCAAAAGAAAAAAAAGAAGAGTATCTAAACATAGATGTTTAAATACCCTTCTGTTAAGCCGCATTCAAAAATACTTTCTGTTAAGTATAAATCACAATTTATGGAAATCTTATCCAAACAAGGGACATATTCTCTACAAAACAAATATACCGATTGTTGAAATAATTCTTCAAATACGCTCTAAATCGTAAATTCTATAATGGAAAAACAATATTTTATTCTAAATATTAACGGTCAATCATGCTGATAGACTCTATTGCAACAATACCACCTCGAACAACTTCCACATGATCAAACTTTCTTGTTAAAAGAGCAATAAGGTCGTTATTACGTCCCTCTGTATTTACACTCTCTAAAAGAACACTGTTAATACCGTAATCAATCGCTTTAGCTCCAAATACCTGTGAGATACGGAAAATCTCACCCTTCTCAAATTCAGAACATTCATGAATCTTCACGAAAAGAATCTCCTTCATATGGGTTGGGGCATCGGTAATATCGTTAAGCTTAATTACCTCTACGCAGCGGTTTAACTGCTTTTTAATCTGCTCAAAAGTTGCATCGTCAGAAGAAAGGCCGATTGTCATTCTTGATACTGTAGGATCTTCTGTAACACCTACTGTAATACTTGAAATGTTATAGGACTTTCCAGACATCATTCCTGAAATACGTGCTAATACACCAATTCGGTTCTCCACATACAGAGATACCCATCTTTTTTTCTTTTCTGTATTTATCTCTCTCATCTCTGCATCCTCCTATAACATAATATCTTCAAAGCTTGCTCCACCCTTGATCATCGGCATAACCAGTTCATCTGGAGCAACCATACATTCTACAATAACTGGTTTCTTATTCTTCTCTGCGTACTCTCTCGCCTCAAGAATCGTATCTTTTAACTGATCATTACTTGTAACAAAATATCCTTTAGAACCGTAAGCTTCTGCCATCTTTACGAAATCAGGAACATACTCTGGACATACCCAGCCCGGTGTACCACATTTACCCTTGCAGGACTTATGATAGCGCAGGCAGGTAATTGTATAACGCTTCTTAAAGAAGAGTTCCTGCATCTGGCGAACCATTCCGAGACGATTATTGTTAAATACAATGTTTACTAACGGAAGTTCCTGGCATACTGCTGTTGCAAGCTCCTGCATGTTCATCTGGAATCCACCGTCACCACTGATTGATACGACAGACTTCTCTGGACATCCAATCTGTGCTCCTACGGCAGATGGAAGGCCAAATCCCATCGTACCAAGTCCTCCGCTTTGTACTAATCTATGAGTCGCATCTAACTTCAGATACTGGGAAGCCCACATCTGATGCTGTCCTACATCACTGGTAAATACTGTATCTCTGTCTGCATACACTTCATTCAAAGTCTCGATGATACGCTGTGGGTTTACCCCCTCTTCTACTTCCATATGAAGAGGATATTCTTTATCCCAGCCTTTTACCTCTGCAATCCATTCCTCATGCTTCATTGGTTCTGTATGCTCTAATATCTTTAAGATTGCTGCCTTCGCATCTGCAACAATCGGAATATCTACTGTAACATTTCTTGAAATCGCTGCGGATTCAATATCAATATGGACAATCTTAGCATTCGGTGCAAACTTCTTAATCTCACCAGTTACCCGGTCATTAAAACGGCATCCGATAGAGAACATTAAATCGCACTCATCTGCAGTCTTATTAGCAGCATAAGAACCATGCATTCCGATATTACCAATATATAAAGGATGCTCTGTGGAAATAGCTCCTCGTCCCATAACGGTCGTAATTACTGGAGCATCAATCTTTTCTGCAAGCTTTGTCATCTCTTCCTGAGCACGAGCGAGATTTACTCCCCCACCGATTAAAAACATCGGCTTTTTCGCTTCTTCTAACAGATTAATCGCCTTCTTAAGCTGTCCTACATGAACACCCTTATTCGGCTTATATCCACGGATATTTACTTCTGTTGGATAAGAAGTTGAACCCAGTTCTGCCATAACGTCTGTTGGTAAATCTACAAGAACCGGTCCTGGCTTTCCTGATCTTGCAATGTAAAATGCTTCCTTAATTCGCTGTGCTAACATCTCTCTATCACGGACCATGATAACAAACTTCGCAATATTTCTAGTCACTCCAATGATATCTACTTCCTGAAACGCATCATTACCGATCAAATGCTCTGGAACCTGGCCAGTAAAACATACTAATGGAATACTGTCATAGTTTGCTGTAGCAATTCCTGTTACTAAGTTCGTAGCACCCGGTCCACTGGTTACTAAACATACACCAACCTTGCCGGTTGCTCTGGCATAACCATCCGCTGCGTGAATCAACCCCTGCTCATGTCTTGGTAATACGAGGTCAATCCCGTGACAATCATGGAGTGCGTCTAGAAGATTGACGACCATGCCACCTGGATATGCGAAAATCGTATCCACGCCTTCCTTTTTCATTGCCGTTACAAACAGGTCATTTCCTGAAACCTTCATACTTACTCCACTCCTTCTTCTCTCATTCAATGTTGTCAATTGTCTTTTGTTCTGATTTTTAGATAACTTACATTTAAAAGTTAATAATCTTTTTTATGATATACCAAATACTTTCCTTTTGTCAATAGTGCACTAATATGTATACAATTTTGATTTACCACAGGCAAGGGAGACGCTACAAAAGCTTTTAGTCGGATTGCTCAAAAACACAAGAAAGAACCACTTAAAAATCTACCCCATTTAGCACAACGGAACAAAATGGGGCAATTTTTTAGTGGTTCTACTCATAATCTTCTGGTAATCCGAACGCTACTTCCTCTGTAGCACCGTCTACCTTGCCTGCGGCAACTCAGAATTACTGTCGATTGTAGTTAATGAGGCATCCCTTCAAGATAATCTCTCTCTCATCATCTGTTAATTCACCCATTTTTAAAGCAAATGGTGTGAGACTTCCGTCTTTTACAACATAAGCTTCAAATTCTGCTGCCTTTGTCTCGACTGCCTTTCTTACGTCTGGCAGGAAAATGTAATCTCCGTTTGCGAATGGCAGGTCACCTTTTTCAATAAGGAATGGAAGCATACCCCAGTTAATAAGGTTGGAACGATAGCGCTTTGTAGCGTATTCATTTGCAATGTTAGCCCAGCCACCTAATACTTTCTGGCAGGATGCTGCCTGTTCTCTGGCGGAACCGTCACCTGGTTTTACAGCAAAGATTGTACTTCCGATTCCAATATTTTCATTGGTAACATCTGCATACTTAGCGTGAATTGCATCAATTACTGGTGCTAATTCTGCTAATGCTTCTACTGGATTGCTGTTCGCTTCTACTGCTTCCTGTGCTGCTCTTACTTCTTTGGCACGTCCTACATAAGCAGGATCTTTTCTTGAAAGAGTAAACTCTGCAAGGCCAAGTGGATTCGAACGGTAGGAGGATGTTTCTCCTGATGGAATTAATTCATCTGTCGTTGTAACTGGATCATGGATCTCGGACACAACTTTCAGAATCATGTTTTCTGGAAGTGCGCTCATCTTTGGCCAGTCTTTGATATTTGGTCCGAACTTAATCTCTACAGATGGATCTGCCACTCCTTTGCTGTCAAATACACGATTTGCGTAAATGCTGCTGTCAAAGTGATATTTTCTTCCTGTATATTCTACATCAAGGTCTGTTGCTGGCGTAAGGTATCCTTTATTGGCTGCGGTTGCTGCGATAGAGCGGGCATCCATTAATGCTACGGAAGCAATCTGACCATTTTGTAACTTAGAACCTTCTCTGTTCGGGAAGTTTCTTGTGGAATGACGGATACTTAAGCTATTGTTGGATGGCGTATCTCCCGCACCGAAACATGGACCACAGAATGCTGTTTTTACGATAGCACCACTTTCCATAAGGGCTGCTGCTGCACCATTCTTTACTAACTCCATGTAGATTGGTGTACTTGCAGGATAAACACTTAATGTAAATTCATCCGCTCCAATAGATTTTCCTTTGATAATATCTGCTGCTGCGCATAAGTTTTCAAATCCACCACCGGCACATCCTGCGATGATTCCCTGTTCTACATAGAGCTTTCCATCGCGAACTTTATCGGTAAGTTTAAAGTCTACCTGTCCATCTAAGCTGACAAGTGCTTTCTGCTCACAGTCGTGAAGAACATCCATCAGGTTCTTATTCATATCTTCAATCGTATATGTATTACTTGGATGGAATGGCATAGCAATCATTGGACGAATCTTGCTTAAATCAATCTTAACCATTCCGTCATAGTAAGCAACTTTTGCAGGATTTAATTCTTTGTAATCTTCTACTCTTCCATGGATATCATAGAAATCTTTAATTACATCATCTGTTTTCCAGATAGAGGAAAGACAGGTTGTCTCTGTTGTCATTACGTCAACACCGATACGGAAGTCTGCACTCAGCTTCTCAACACCTGGTCCAACAAACTCCATAACTTTATTATTTACATAACCATTCTGGAATACTGCTCCGATAATCGCAAGAGCTACGTCCTGTGGACCGACACCTTTTATTGGCTCTCCTGTCATGTAGATTCCAATAACACCTGGCATATTAATATCGTAAGTCTGGTTTAAGAGCTGCTTTACAAGCTCTGGTCCGCCTTCACCCATTGCCATTGTTCCAAGTGCTCCATAACGGGTATGAGAATCAGAACCAAGAATCATTTTTCCGCCGCCTGCCAGCATTTCACGGGCAAACTGGTGAATAACCGCCTGATGAGGTGGTACATAGATTCCGCCGTATTTCTTTGCACAGGTCAGTCCAAACATGTGGTCATCTTCGTTGATGGTTCCACCGACTGCACAAAGGCTGTTATGACAGTTGGTCAGTACATAAGGAATTGGAAACTTTTCCAGTCCGGATGCTCTGGCTGTCTGGATAATTCCAACATATGTAATGTCATGGGAAGTCAGCTTATCAAATTTGATTTTCAGCTTCTCCATGCTGCCAGATGTGTTGTGGTCCTTTAAAATACCGTATGCAATGGTATTTTTTGCTGCTTCTTCTTTGCTTACCGCAGTGCCTGTCATGGATGCAATAGCTGCGGATGCTTCGCTATTGTCTTCTACTACGGTACATCCGTTTACGAGATATGCCCCTGTCTCATGTAACTTCATGAATGTTTCCTCCTGTTTTCTGAACTGATTACTATTTTATACCTCTTCCTATATAGGAAGAAATCGGCGGGGAAAAAGCCACCGCCGATACTCTTTTTCTAATTCGTTATTATAAAGAAACGTCTGTTAAAAATCAACCCTTTTCAAGGATTCCCCACGGTTTGCAAGGTTCCTTATTATGCCAGCGGAAAGGTAATGGTAACAGAGAATAAATCACCGTCCAGAGTTACTTCAAAGGTTCCGCCCATAATCGTGGTAAGATTCTGGGCAATGGAAAGTCCCAGTCCGCTTCCTTCCGTGGTTCTGGATTCATCTCCTCTTGCAAAACGCTCTGTCAGCTCTGCCGCACTTCCATGCAGTGGCTGCTCGGAAATATTTTTAATAGAGAAGATTACCTTCTGCTCCGATGTCTCCATGGTCACATAGACTCTGGTATGTGCCATGGCATATTTTGCCACATTGTTATAAAGGTTCTCTACCACACGCCAGATTCGTCTGCCGTCTGCCATTATGACAACGGATTCCTTCGGCAACTTTGTAATCGTGGTCAAATCCTTGGCTTCAAACTTCTCATTGAATTCGCCTGCAGTCTGGTAAATCAGTTCCACAAATTTA
>OLOK01001115.1_pt1 | contig 23934 bp, 18 predicted proteins | sample 1672591 | NCBI WGS metagenome assembly OLOK01 (sample SAMEA3136703, study PRJEB25190) | human gut metagenome | biome: human gut; feature: human-associated habitat; material: faeces | place: Austria | collected 2013 | reverse complement strand
GTGACAGACAGAAAACTGTCCAGTAGTAATAAAGAGAAGAACAATATAAAAAGAACAAATTCAGAGAGTAAGGATGACCGCACCGCTTATGGCTCTTATCAAAATGTTTTCCTGAGTACGGAAGAACTGAAGGCTTTGAAGGACGAGGTTCCTCATTATCAGGAATACATTGAAAAGCTGTCCAGCTATATGGCATCCAGCGGAAAACAGTATTCCAGTCACGCAGCCACCATACGAAGCTGGGCATTGCGTGACCATCCTGCTCCTGTCAAACGAACCTATGAATGTAAGGAGGATGAAAGCCTATGAGACCAATCAATAACGCCGTGGATGAATTATTTCAGCCGAGAGAGCTTGCAGAGGATGAATATTTGAACGAAGCTGACGGACTGATGTATTGTTCCAAATGCCACACTCCCAGACAGCACCGAATTGAATTGAAGGAACGAGTATTCCTTCCTACGGTTCGATGCCGCTGTCAGCAGGAAATATACGACAAAGAAGAAGCCGAACGCAAGCATCAGGAATTTCTCATTCAGGTGTCACGCTTGAGGACAAACGGATTGCAGGACAAATCCCTGCATGATTACAACTTTTCCAATGATAAAGGCTACAATCCGGAAATGCAGAAAGCCCATGAGTATGTGTCCCATTGGGAAGAAATGAAAGCGAACTCGTTGGGACTGCTTCTCTGGGGAGATGTGGGAACCGGTAAATCCTTTTTCGCTGGCTGCATTGCAAATGCCCTGTTGGACAAAGGTATTCCGATTCTGATGACCAATTTTTCCAGAATCCTGAATACGCTGACCGGAATATATTCCGATGACAGAAACCAGTTCATTGACAGTTTTAATAAATACAGTCTGCTGATTATTGATGATCTGGGAATTGAGCGAAGTTCGGAATTTGCTTTGGAACAGGTATTCAATGTGATTGACAGTCGATACCGAAGCAAGAAACCACTGATTGTAACCACCAATCTAACTTTGGATGAGTTGAAACATCCGAAAGATCTGGCAAGAGCCAGAATTTATGACCGAGTATTGGAGCGTTGTGTTCCTTTGAAAATCAACAATCAGAATATTCGAGAGCTGAACGCAGCCGCAAATATGCAGGAAGTACGAAAAATACTAAATTCCGGTACTTAATTTTACAGTCGATGGTGCTGAACAATTCGCCAACCAGTACGCAGATAACCTTGGGATTACAAAGCGAATTGTATCTGCACCATCTACACCGGGTTACAGCACCACACCGATACCAGAAAGGAGATTTTATGGCAAATAACAGACCTATGACGACCGAAGATGAAAAGAAATTATTGCAGGCACAGCACAGAATGGAAGCGATTGAAGCCCGCAACCGCCAGAAAGAGCGAAAAGCAAGAACCAGACGATTGATCCAGATGGGAGCTGTATTGGAAAGTGTATTCCCGGAAGTTCAGACTATGGAGCTTGATGACGTGAAGATAGAACTGAAAAAGCGATTGAACGCATAATACTGGCAGCTTTGCTGCTATCCCGAAGGGCGCACTTACTCACCACCCATAAAATGGGCGGTGGTATCCCCTTCGGGGTCGTGCGCTCTGCGAGGCTTTGCGGCTCCGTTGGAGCCTTATGTACAATGCCACACTTGCTGTCATTGTCCACGCAGTTTCCGCAAGTACAAACGATACTGCGTTTGTAATCAGGGGTACAAATTGTACCCTACCTTGCGCTAACTGCCTGCGAAAATCTGCCACTACACAAGGTACGCCCTTCGGGTGCGGCAGTTTTATCGCAGAGATAGGCGCAGCATTCACCGCACCTATTTTCTTTTTCAAAAAAGAAACAAAAATTGTGCTGCGGCACAGGAAGGAGGAAAATAGTGAACTATTTCCATTTAGAAGCAAAAGTTGTGAGTCGTGGCGCAGGCCGTTCTGTGATAGCAGCTGCCGCTTATGCATCCTGTTCCCGACTCTACAATGATTATGACGGACTTACCCATGACTACACCAGAAAGCACGGGTGTCTGTATAGCGAAGTCTTTCTTCCGCAGTATGCACCAGAAGAATGGAAGGACAGACAGCTACTCTGGGAAGCTGTCGAGTCCGTAGAAAAGACAAAGGACAGCCGACTGGCGAGAGAGCTTGTGGTTGCTTTGCCATCAGAACTGTCTTTGGATGACTGGAAAAGTATGCTGAAGCGTTTTGTTCGTGAGCAAGGCATTGACCTTGGAATGTGTGCGGATGTGAACATCCATGATCCGTACCCTCCGGGGCATAATCCTCACAGCCATATTCTTTTCACCATGCGTCCCTTAGATGAACACGGCAAGTGGCAGACAAAGACTCAGAAAGAATACCTTTGCAAGCGTGGCGGCGAAGAACGTGGTTTTACTGCTGATGAGTTCAAGACCGCCAAAACACAGGGGTGGGAGAAACAATATATGTATCAGTTCGGGGAGAAAAGGCAGTATTTAACCCCATCTGAAGCTGAGAAAATTGAGGGATGTATCAGGACGTCAAAGACCCCTAAAAGCACCCGCTATGGGAGACAAAACCCACTTACAGCACTTTGGAACAGCGAAGAACAGATATTTGCATGGCGCAAGAGCTGGGAAATGATTGTCAATGAAGAACAGGAACGCCATGGTATTGCTGACCGTGTAGACTGTCGCAGTCATGCCGCCAGAGGACTAACTGAACAGCCAACCGTACACGAAGGATACCACGCAAGAAAACTGGAATCCATGGGAATTGTTTCTGACCGCTGCGAACTGAACCGCCAGATCAGGGCAGATAACAAACTCCTGCGTGAACTGAAAAAACAGGTGCAGAAGCTGATGAAAGCAGTCAAAGAAAATATTCCTGCCCTCGCTTCTGCATTGGAAACTCTGCGTGACAACATGATTTTTCTTCAGTATCAGTTGATCGTGAATACTTCTCAGCAGGAAGCTGTCACTTCCCAGAAAAACCTTTTGGCTGATATACTGGCTGAATACAAAAATGTTAAGGCAGAATTCAAAGCCAAGACCGCTGAGAAAAAAGAGCTGATTGCAGAACAGAAAAACTGTGGGATTCATTTCATTCGTGTAAGTAAGCTGGGTGAACAGATTGCAGCTCTGACCGAAGATATTGAAGAATTGAAATTCCAAAAGGCTGGATTGCTTTCTCAGCTTAATTGTCAGGATAACGGCATTGCTGCCAGAAAGCAGAATCTAAAAAAGATGGAGAACGCTCTGGAAACCTTGGAACAGCAGCGTGCTGCCCTGTCTGAACAGAAAGAAGCTGATAAGACAGAGTTTCTTGAAATCCGAGATGGTATCGCACCCGAAAATATGGATGCAGTTATGCAGGAACGTGAAAAACTCCGTCCTGATGGCAGAGTTGGTTTAGTACGAAAATTGTATGAAAAATACAAGAATAAATACAGTTCTGCTACTTTCGATGAAGCCAACAGGCAGATTGATGCCGAATTGAAAGAACAGCCAATTCAGAAGAAAAAGCGTTCTATCAGCGAACAGCTGAAAATGCCGAAACAAGAAACCCCACAACCAAAGAAGCAAAAGAAGAAAGAATACGAGCGATAATTGAAAACACGGCTGTTACTTCCGAAAGGTAGTAGCAGCCGTATCCCTCATTTGTTTTTGTATTTGTCTATAATCTCCCTAAATTTTGGATGTTCTCGAAGGTATGCACATTGTGGATCAGTTTCTAATCCATTGAGAAGAACTGGTATCAACTCATGGGATTGTATAGCTTTGGTTTCGGGTGCCATCCTGTGATACAGAACGGAATCAGTTAATGACCAATGTGTAGTGAGCGCTTCAAGCATTTGTTCCAGTAAATGAAGCGTTGCATCTGCATTTTGCTTTTGTTCCAAAATCTGATAAGAAGCAATATATCGGTTGTATTCCCACATATCAAATACATCTACCATGGAACTTGATTTTTCGGCAATTTTACAAGCAGATTCTGTGTTTCCGGAAGCTAATTCAGCATCTATCAATTTCGTTAGGAGCATCTGAACTCTGGTAATTTCTTTGAATAATGCCTTTTCCAGTTCTAATGCAGCCAATTCTGCTTTTTGTTGTTGCATATAAATAGATACCTGAAGCATAAGTTTATCCGGCAATGTGCTAATCAGGTCAGTTTTATCTTGAATTGTATCAAGAACCTCTTGTGCAGCATCTGTTTTGCCCTTACGAATATAGCGGTTAACTCTCATATAGTTAGCACTATTTCGTATCTTTTCATCATTGCTCTCAGCCAGATGTAAATACCAGTCTGAAATCTTTGTATCAAGGCTATCGATGGGTAAAGTATCATCGGCTGTCTGCAAAAGTATGGAATCCAAAATAATCGTGATGTTGAGAAGAAGCAGTTCGTTGTGTGGGTATTCGTGTATCTTTGCTTCAGCAGCATCAAATGCAGAAAGAATATCATTCCTTGCTTGTTTGGCGAGCTCGTTGCAGAAAAATCCAATTTCCTGTTCAGACAGATCCTCACTAAAACAAAACAATGTATTCAAATCAATTTTCAAAAGTCTGGCTAATGGAGGAAGAAGGCCAATATCAGGGCTTGTGATACCTTTCTCCCATTTGCTGACAGCGGGAGTAGAAACACCGAGATAATCAGCAACCTGTTCCTGTGTTAATCCAAGTAGCTTGCGCTGCTCTTGGATGACTATGTTCATAGGCATATCTTAATCTCCTTTGAGGATATTACAAAAAGCTCTTTGTTGTCTTTATTATAGCAAGCTGATATTCATAGCACAATCGAGCAGTTGTTAATCATGGAGATAAAAACTTAACCACAAGTTAAAAGCCACGGCTTTCACTCTGATATGGAGTGCAGTCATGGCTCTTTCTAAATGATGTAAAAGGGCGATAGCATTTTATGCTGTCATCCCTTATATTTATTGCAAAACCAGATTGAAGCGATGGATACAGGCCACTCTCTTTACGGTTGACTATTTCGACTGGTTTTGCTGTTTAGCTTTTTCTTGATTATAAACATAATAATCATATAAATAAGGCACACTATTACTCCAGAAACTGTCATTTTCAAAAGACCGATATGCCATGCGATTTGAAGTCGTGCCAGATAATAATCAGGGACTGCTCCGTTTAGAAGTACAGGTATGCCAACTTTCAATACAGGTAAACATGCCCCAAACAGGAAGCTGATGATTGCACCCAAAACAAAATTCATTTTTTGATATATGTTTATTTTTTTCAGATAATCAATCTCTTGCATTTTTGTAGCATTATTCCTGTTGGCTGAATTACTTAATTCTGCTTTAAACGTCCGGTATTCATTCTGACAATTTTGGCATTCTTCCAAATGCTTTTTAATAAATGAATTTGTTTCCTCGGATGTCAAATCATCCATGTATAAAGGTAGTAAATCATTGACTATATTGCACTGCAATTCTTTATTCATTTTTCTTCATCTCCTCAAATATTCTTTTTTTTCCACGATAAAAATTAACACGAGCCCAATTTTCACTTTTGCCTATTATTTCACCGATTTGAGCGAAAGATATTTCTCCAATCAACCGTAAATACATAACTTCCCTCATCGGTTCATCAAGATTATGTAGCGACTTCAATATCTCTACATTTTCCCACTGGATAAATAGTTCATCTTCAGCAGAAGAAATTGTCAACATGTCTTCATAATTTGATAAATCTTCAAATGATTTATTGTCTCTTAAATACTTGAGCCAAAGATTTTGAGCAATACCACAAAGCCATGTCAATACACTGCTATTTCCTTTAAACTTGTTAATACTATTTACAGCGCAAAAGAAAGTTTCCTGTGTTAATTCTTCTGCAAGTTCATGGTTACATGTTTTACTTAGTAGAAACGTATAGACCTTTTTTGAGTGGTTTTGGTATATTTCTTCCATTGATTCCATCGTACTTCCTCCTTTCTGCTAAGTTAGTACCCGGAAATCATCATTCGTTACACATAAATAAATAATTTGTAGAGCTTTGTATTTCCTTATGTGCATTTTAGTATATAAGCATAAATTTTTCTACAAAATCCCTTTTCATTCTCCAAAAGAGATGATATCTTCAGAATCGAGAAGGAGGGAATTCATCACTCCCTCCTTCTCGATTTAACAACATATCAATTCATTCAAAACAATTTCCTCTGCCGCATTTCGGATGTTATTGCAAGCACCAACCCATGCCATCTGATCACGAGCCTTTAATGCTTCGTTTATGCCCTGCTGCTCCTGCATTTGCAGGGTCAACAGTTCCATTCTTTGATTAGCGGTATCATCCACCTCATTCAGATGTTTGACCAGTTCTCCATCCAGCAAAAGTGTGTTGTACAGCATCTTATGGTGTTCTTTCAGATAGCGCAGACGCATTCTGCCGTACTTTCCGTAATGCGGTTCTTCCTCCGGAAGTTCCAAATCCGGATAATACATTCCATCTGCTCCGAGCGTATATGTACCGCCCATTTCTTCGAATAATGACTTCATATGCTATTCCTCCTTGAAATCAGCAATGACCTTTAGATCATCGCAAAATGTTCAAGAGCAGCTCGGATAGCATCTTCCTTTTCTTTCGGGCATTGTGGTACTTTCTGATTTTCTTTCTGTGAAATATTGTAATGTTCTCCTACATCAATACCACATTTGCGTTTAATTTGGGAAATATATAAAGTTGAAACCTTTAAGCCAAATTCTTTCAGCACATAATCCTTGATTTCCTGATAGGTAGCCTTTGACTCAGCAGCGGTAATATCAAGCTCATCCAAGTCTAAGTCGACCTCTATCGTATCATCCGGAGTTTTTCTGGACAAAAGAACTACCGTCTCCACATGCACCGTCATGCCGAACTGGTCCACACCACGGACTTTTCGGATCTCATAGCCTCCATCGCAGAGGATCTTCAGGTCTCTGGCGAGGGTGGCGGAGTCGCAGCTGACGTATACGATGCGTCCGGGTTTCATGCGGAGCATGGTGTTTAAGCAGGCATCGTCACAGCCTTTTCTTGGCGGATCCACGACGATGACATCCGGGTGGAGCATTTCGTCGGAAGATACCTCTTTCATTGCCTTTTCGTAGAACTCCGGCAGGACTTCCTCCGCCTTACCTACAAAAAATTCGGCATTTTCAATATGGTTTCTCTTCGCATTCTCTCTGGCATCGTCGATGGCCTGGGGAATGATCTCCACACCGCATACCTTTTTGGCTTTGCCTGCCAGGAAGAGGGAAATGGTTCCGATGCCGCAGTAGAGATCCCACACCGTCTCTTTTCCGGTCAGTCCCGCATATTCCAGAGCCAGACTGTAAAGCTTCTCTGTCTGTACGGGATTCACCTGATAGAAGGAGAGGGGAGATATCTTGAAGGTCAGGGCATCTCCGGTATAAGGGTAATTTTCTTTCTGCATGTCTCTTACGTGGATCATATCCTCAATGGTACTTTCTCCCCAAAGGTTATGAATCTCGGTACCCATGATCACATTGGTTTTCTCGGTATTGATACTGACTGACACACTTGTCATACCTTGGATTTTTGCCAGTGCAGCCAGTAATTCTCCCTGATTTGGTAAAAACTCATTCGTATTCTTCTGTACTCCGGCAGTAGGGTATGACATTTTTGTCATTTTCTTGTTAATGACCAGACATACCATCAACTGTCCACTGGTGAAGCCTTTCCTGATCAATACATGACGTACCAGACCCTTGCCAGTGACTTCGTCATAGGCAGTTACTTTATTTTTCCGCATATAGGAGAGTATGGTTTCGAGGATCTGCTGATTCTCAGAAGCACCAAGGGCGCAGTCTGTATTGGCAATGATGGTATGGGTGCGTCCGGCATAGAAACCGGTGATAACATTACCGTCTCTATCAGTTCCTATGGGGTACTGCGCTTTATTACGATAGTGGAAGGGTTCCTCCATGCCTACAATAGGCTGCATGCGTTCATCAATGTATTCCGCATCGAACCCACCGATCCGGATCAGATTGTTGCGGATCTTCTGTTCCTTGAAATGCAGCTGCTCAGAGTAGGAGATTGCCTGCAGCTGGCAGCCGCCGCACTGTCTGTGGTATGCACATTTCGGTTCTACACGAAAAGGAGAAGGCTGTAACACCTTCTCTAATCTGGCATAAGCGTAGTGCTTTTTACTTTTTATGATCTTGGCTTCCACCTGATCGCCGATAACGGCATCTTTGATAAAGAGGGTAAAACCGTCTACTTTACCGATTCCTTCTCCGTCACTTCCCATATCCTCTATGGTCAGCGTTACACGATCGTTTTTCTTATATTCCATAAATATCCTTATGCCTTTCCGTAGCCTACAAATTTTCCGGTACTTCAGTACCGCGTACTTCCAGTATTGCTTACATCAGTCCCTCGTACTTTGGTACACTGTGCAGGCACAAATTTACGTGTGAAAAACTTTCTCAGGAAAGCTCCTCAGCCAGCTTTCCGATCTCGCCCTTGTTCTGCTCATTCATGGCAGACTTGATGCTAACTGTAGTCTCCGTAAATGTCAGATTCTTGCTTTTTTCAAACATTCCAAGGATCAGTTTGCCTGCCATGGGTGCCCAGGTGCCGTTCTCAATGATTGCCACCTTACGATTCTGGTAATTACGCTCGGTCAGACCTTCGATAAAACTGCGCATGCAGGGGAAGAGGTCTCCATTATAAGTAATACCCGCCAGCACCAGTCTGTCATAACGGAAAGCATCGGCAACAGCTTTTGCTTTATCGCATCTTGCCAGGTCATACAGTACTGTTTTCTGTCCTTTTTCCTGTAAAACATCCGCCAGATACTCCGCAGCATTTCTGGTATTGCCATAGACAGAAGCATAAGCAATTACCACTCCGGATTCTTCCGGCTGATAGGAAGACCACTTATCATATTTTTCCAGATAGAATCCCAGATTCTCCTTAAGTACCGGACCGTGAAGAGAGCAGATGGTCTGAATGTCCAGTCCTGCCGCTTTTTTCAGAACCGCCTGTACCTGGGGACCATATTTTCCGACAATACCGATATAGTAGCGGCGAGCTTCATTCGCCCATTCTTCCTCTACGTCCAAAGCACCGAATTTACCGAAACCATCTGCCGCAAACAGTATTTTCTCGGTTGCTTCATAAGTCATCATAACCTCCGGCCAATGCACCATGGGAGCATAGACAAAATGCAGGCTGTGCTGTCCAAGCTCCAGGACACCATCATTCGCCGCAACGATGTGTTGTTCCGCAGGTAATCCCTGCACGGCGAAAAACTCCGGGAAAAACTGTTCCATGAACTGGAATCCCTTCGCTGTGGATACCACTGTGGTTTTGGGATATTTTTTTAAGAAAGCGGGAATGCTGGCGGAATGATCCGGCTCCATATGTTGAATCACAAGATAATCCGGTGTTTTTCCGGAAAGTACCTGTTCTACATTGTTCAGCCATTCTTCGGTAAAAAATCCATCCACTGTATCCATAACGGCGATTTTCTCATCCAGGATCACATAGGAATTGTAAGACATTCCATTCGGAACCTTATACTGTCCCTCGAACAAATCCACCTGATGGTCGTTTACACCCACATATTTTACACATGTACTGATCTCCATATTATTCCTCTCTTTCCTGTCTGTTCACAGAATTTATAGTATTTATCCTGTCATTTACTCCATTCTGGTAGCCCGCAGATTAGATTCAAACAATCTGTTGTAACCCAGCCAGCCACTGTTTTCACTGTTGTTTTCCAGAATTTCCTTAAAGGTCTCCATCTTGGCATCGGTATCATCCGCATAATTCAGAGCCACTGCCTCGATCAGCGCCGGCACCTTGGGAGATCCGTATTCCAATTTACCATGATGTGCCAGAATGCAGTGCTGTAATTCTGCCAGGAGATTGTGCGGGAATCCGTCGATCTTAGCGGCACGTTCCCCAAGCATCTGTGCGCCCATCACGATATGTCCCAGTAACTGTCCGTCATCTGTATAATCGTTTACCGGAAAAGCGGAAATCTCTTTTACCTTTCCGATATCATGGCACATAGCCGCCGTCAGAAGCAGATCTCTCTGTAAAATAGGATAAGCAGAGCAGTAGTAGTCACACAGCTTGGTAACTCCTAAGGTATGCTCCAGCAATCCGCCCACGAAACCATGATGCACTGTCTTGGCTGCGGAAGAATTACAGAACTTCTTCACGAAATCGGCATCCTCGATAAACAGATCCTGCAACAGCTGATGCAGATAAGTATTCTTAATGCTTCCGATCAAAGTCTTTAACTCATTATACATCGTGTCGATGCCCTTGGAACTCACCGGCAGATAATCGGAAGGATTGTATTCTCCCTCGCGGCAGACACGGATCCGCTTCACGCTGATCTGTAACTGTCCCTGGAAATTCGTCACATCACCGTATACTTCTATGTAATCCAGATCATCATAATCTCCGATGCCCGGATTGTTCGGCTCCCATACCTTGGCATCAATGGTTCCGGTCTTATCCTGCAGAATCACGCTTTCATAGGGTTTACCGTTTTTGGTTACAGCCTCCTGCTTATGCTTGCACAGATAAATATCAAATACTCTGTCGCCTTCTTTTAACTCTTTAATGAATTTCATATTGTTGTCCAAACCTTTCTGTCAATCTATTTCAACACCGTTAATGTGATGTCGAATTTCATCTCTTTATATTCCTGCTGTGACTGCCGCATAATCGTCAGTTCTACACTATCTCCCGGTTTCATACTGAGCAGAGAGTTCGTATACTCGTCAAAGCTGACGATCACATGTTCACCGAATCCTGTGATGACATCTCCCTGCTGGATTCCCGCCAACATAGCGGGAGAGTCCATTTCCACCTCTGTAATATAAGCACCGTAGGGAACTCCCAGTTCACTGTTGGCTTCTTCGGTGACACCCACACCCTTCAGACCCAGATATGCAAATTTTTCCCCGTTTGACATTTTCTCAATATGGCGCTTTAATTCCGTAATGCCGTAAGCACATACCATATTTTTCATATCCGTGGCAGACTTGCCATTTGTAATGATACCGATGACCTGTCCCTGGAGATTAAACAATACACCGCCTGCATTCTGACTTCCTACAATATTGGTCTGCAGAATCCGGTAAGTGGTATCCGATACCGCCGACTCACTGGCGGAAGAGGTAATGATACCATAGCCCACGGAACCGTTGGTACCCATGGGGCGTCCCAAAGCCACCACCGGAAGTCCGGCAATATCTTTGATATTAGAAGATCCAAAAGTAGCGATCGTAATATCATTCTTCAGAAAATCTTCATTCAGAGTATCCAGTTCTACAGCAATCACAGCCAGACCTGTAGTCTCATCTTTTTCCTTCAAAGATGCATCTGCCTGGGTGCCCTCGTTGAATGTGACAATGATGTCATCTGCTTGTTTTACCGGAGAATAATCGGTTAAAATCAGTAATTGCTTTCCATTTTGCGCTATGATCACACCGGATGACTGATTTTTGCTCTCATTTACATTATTGAACCAGTCCACACCGGATGACACTCCTGTCACAGTGACCATGGAGCGATTCATCTCTGCTACATACTGGGCAAGAGCACTGTAAATCTGTTTGTAATTGTCCAGATTCAATATGATCCCGGATAACAGTTCCCGGATCTGTTCCTGTTCCATGACTTCACTGGGAGCAGAAGAGGACTGGCTACTCTGGTTCTCCTGCTGCATATTCTCCGCTAACATCTGTTCCGGAGACATTTCGTCCTGATCTTCCGGGAATACCACGACCTGCGGTTCCTCCTCCGGATACAGCCAGTTACTGATTACCGGTTCCAATACCAGAAATGTGAAACATGCTACCAGACCGAAAATCACTGCCATAGAAGCCGTGATCAAAGTCCTGCGCAACAGCTTTTTCTTATTTACCGGACGTTCCTTGATTTTTTCTATCATAAATTTTTTCTCAGAAACGTCATTTTGTTCCTTCTGCTTATTTTCTTGGGAATCCGCCATAAATATGCCTCCTCTGCTGCCTACAGATACCTCGGCTTTTCCTTAGGACTCTAATATCTCAATTATACAAAACTGTACCCAAAAACGCAACTGAATGGTATAATGAGATATAATAAGCTCATCCATAGTGACCATGCATGACTGCTTGCAGGCAAGGCATGGTCACTATGAGAGGAGCAAACAGACATGAGCAAGAAGGGCGATAGCCCGGATTGCGAATGGATGTAACGATTTCGAGAGTGCGCAGCACGGAGAATCGTGTTATTGTAAGTTCGGCAGTGAGCTTATATTGCGAATATTTTATTTAAGGAGTCCCATATGAACACAAAAGTACTCACTACTTTAGAATATACGAAAATCATCGACCTTCTCACAGAGAAGGCCGACTCCGAGCCCGGTAAAAAACTATGCAGAGAGCTGGTGCCTTCTACCGACCTTTCCGCCATCAGAACAGCCCAGCGGGAGACCAAAGATGCCTTGGCCCGTCTCTTCCGTATTGGAAGCACCTCTTTTGGCAGCAACAGAGATCTAGGATTTTCGATCCGTTCTCTGGAAATCGGCAGTTCTCTGTCTATGTCCGAACTGCTGAAGCTGGCATCTTTTCTGGACAACGTCAACCGAATCAAGACCTACGGGAAAAAAGAGCGGGAAGACCTCCCAAATGACAGCCTGGATGCCTACTTTGAGGGACTCACCCCTATGACACAGCTTGCCAATGAGATCAACCGCTGTATTTTATCGGAAGAGGAGATGGCTGATGATGCCAGCCCAAGATTAAAGAGTATCCGTCGTTCCAAGCTGTCCACCAACGAAAAGATCCACAGCCAGCTGACCTCTATGGTAAACGGCGCTTACCGTACCTTTTTACAGGATGCAGTCATTACCATGCGTGATAACCGCTACTGTATCCCCGTAAAGGCAGAATATAAGAGCCAGGTGAGCGGTATGGTGCATGACCAGTCCTCCACCGGTTCCACCTTTTTCATCGAGCCGGCTGCTGTCGTGAACCTGAACAACCAGTTAAAAGAACTGGATCTGCAGGAGCAGGAGGAGATTGAAGTTATTCTGAGTGATCTGAGCAGTCAGGCTGCTGTTCATACCTCAGAGCTTGCTGCGGATCAGAAGATCATGACTACGCTGGACTTTATTTTTGCCAAGGCAAAACTCGCCATGGAACAGAATGCCACAGAGCCTATTTTCAACACTGAGCATTACATCCAGATCCGTAAGGGCCGTCATCCACTGTTGGATAAGAAAAAGGCTGTTCCCATTGATGTCCGTCTGGGGAAAGATTTTGACTTGTTGGTGATCACAGGTCCCAATACCGGTGGTAAGACCGTGTCTCTGAAGACAGTGGGACTTTTTACTCTGATGGGACAGGCGGGACTGCATATTCCGGCACTGGATCGTTCCGAACTGTCCATTTTCTCGGAAGTTTATGCAGATATCGGGGATGAGCAGAGTATTGAGCAGAGTTTGTCCACATTTTCTTCTCATATGACCAGAGTTGTCCACATTTTGCAGCACGCAGATGCGGATTCCCTGTGTTTATTTGATGAACTCGGTGCTGGAACAGATCCTACAGAGGGTGCCGCTCTGGCAATTGCTATCTTAAATTATCTGCATGACCGTGGCATCCGCACTATGGCTACCACGCATTACAGTGAATTGAAAATCTACGCACTTTCCACGAATTTCGTAGAAAATGCCTGCTGTGAATTTGATGTGGAGACCCTTCGCCCCACCTACCGTCTGCTCATCGGTATTCCCGGTAAAAGTAATGCTTTCGCTATTTCTTCCAAGCTGGGACTGTCCGATGAGATCATCAATGCCGCGAAAGAACAGATCAGCAAAGAAGACGAAAGCTTTGAAGACGTCATCGCAGATCTGGAACAGAGCCGCGTAACCATTGAAAAAGAACAGCAGGAGATTGCAGAATATAAGGAACGGATCCGCACGTTACAGGAACAGTTACAGAAGAAAAACGAGAAAATCGATCAGGCAAAGGATAAGATTCTGCGGGATGCCAATGAAAAAGCAAGAGCCATCCTTCAGGAAGCAAAGGATGTAGCCGACGAAACCATCCGTGATTTCAATAAAGTAGGCGCTTCCGCCGACATCAAGGAACTAGAGAAAAAGAGACAGAAGGTTCGTGACAAGATCAACGAAAAGAACGGAAAATTGGCTCTTGGTAATAACCAAAAGAAGCCGGCCAACCAGAAGACCGTGGATCCCAAGAAACTGAAAAAAGGAGATTCCGTAAAGATCATTTCCATGAATCTGAAAGGAATTGTGAATACACTGCCGGATGCCAGGGGCAACCTCTTCGTACAATGTGGAATTATGAGAATGCAGACGAATATTAACGATCTCGTACCGGTAAAAGAAGAGACCATTACAGCACCTGCCCTGCAGCGTACCAACACCGGCAAGTTGAAAATGTCCAAGTCCTTCTCTGTGTCCTCCGAGATCAACCTTCTGGGATGTACGGTAGATGAAGCCATTGCAAAACTGGATAAATACCTGGATGACGCTTATCTGGCTCATCTCCCCAGTGTGAGAGTCGTGCACGGAAAAGGCACCGGTGCCCTGCGCAGTGCCGTACAGTCTCACTTAAAACGTCTGAAATACGTCAAAGAATACCGGTTGGGTGAATATGGTGAAGGCGATGCAGGTGTAACCATTGTTACTTTTAAATAATAACTGACAGGAGGCCTATACTACATGGTAAGTAAACAGAAAATTCTCATTGTAGATGATGATAATAATATTGCGGAACTGATCTCCCTATATCTGACGAAGGAATGTTTTGATACCATGATCGTCAATGACGGAGAATCCGTGATGCCGGCTATGGAGACCTTTGCTCCGAATCTGATTTTGTTGGATCTGATGCTTCCCGGCATTGATGGTTATCAGGTATGCAGAGAGGTCAGGGCACAATACTCCGTTCCCATCATCATGCTCTCCGCAAAAGGTGAAGTCTTCGACAAAGTATTGGGACTGGAGCTGGGTGCGGATGATTATATGGAAAAACCTTTTGATTCCAAGGAACTGGTGGCCCGTGCCAAAGCAGTCCTCAGACGCTACAAGCCCTCCAATGCCCCCACAGAGAATCCCAACGACAAGTGTGTGGAATATGAGGATCTGACCATTAACCTGACCAATTATTCCGTCATCTATATGGGACACACCGTGGAAATGCCGCCGAAGGAACTGGAGCTTCTCTACTTTTTAGCATCCTCACCGAACCATGTATTCACCAGAGAACAGCTCCTGGATCAGATCTGGGGCTATGAATATATCGGTGATACCCGTACCGTGGATGTGCACATCAAACGTCTCCGTGAGAAGATCAAGGATCATGCCAACTGGAAGATCAGCACCATCTGGGGCATCGGCTATAAATTCGAAGTACGTAATTAAGTCATACCAAAAGCAGGATTTGTTATGAAAAAAACACTTTATCTAAAATTTATACTTGCATATTTTATTTTTGGTGTATTTGGTTTCATCATTGTTACAACTTTTGTTCCCAATATGACCAAAGAACACCTGATCCGGGAAAAGGCAGAAAGTCTCTATTCCGAAGCAACCCTGATCGCCGGAACCTATGCCGGCGGATTGTACACCAGTGAAACAACTTTGGAGACTGTTAAAATGCAGCTGGACTCCCTGGCGGTCTACCTGAATTCCGAGATTCGCATCATCAATCCCTCCGGACGACTGGTACTGGATACCAATAGTCCCTTAGATGTGGAGAATGTGGTAGTCATCGAGAATTTTGATTCGACCGTAACCAGCGGCTCTTATTACATTGTTGGTGATTTCTTCGGTAATTTTGATTCGGATGTACTTACTGTATTTGCTCCCATTACCTCCAACTACAAGGTAAAAGGCTATGTAGTCATCCATACCGATATGAATGATATTCAGAAATCCTGTAACAGCCTGCTGAATATTTCCTATATCACCCTGGCAATCCTGTTCCTGCTATCCCTGATCATTCTGATCTTTTTCACTGAGATCGTATATATTCCTCTGAGGAAGATCACTCATGCCACAGAGCAGTATGCTGCCGGTAATATGCATTATGAATTTCAGGTGGATAGTGAGGATGAAATCGGTTATCTGGCTTCCTGTCTGAATTATATGGCAAGCGAAATTGCCCGTTCCGAGGATGATCAGAAAAAGTTTGTAGCCAATGTATCACACGATTTCCGTTCCCCTCTGACCTCTATAAGAGGATATCTGGAAGCCATGCTGGATGGCACGATTCCACCGGAAATGCACGAAAAATACATTACTATCGTATTGAATGAAACAGAACGACTGACGAAGCTGACCAACAGCCTGCTGACTCTGAATAATCTGAACACCAAAGGAATGCTCTTAGATAAAACAGATTTTGATATCAATCAAGTGATCCGTAATACTGCAAGCACCTTTGAAGGCACCTGTCATAACAAATCTATTGCTATTGAGATGATCCTGACCGGCAATGAAATGTATGTCCATGCAGATATGGGCAAAATCCAGCAGGTACTCTATAATCTCATGGACAATGCCATTAAGTTCAGCCACCATGATTCTGTGATCCACATTGAGACCTCGGAGAAGAAAAATAAATTGTTTGTCTCCGTAAAAGACACAGGAATTGGTATCCCGAAAGAAGATCTGAAGCTGATCTGGGACAGATTTTATAAGTCCGACCTATCCCGAGGCAAGGATAAAAAAGGAACCGGGCTGGGTCTTTCCATTGTAAAAGAAATTATCAATGCCCACGATGAGCATATCAATGTGATCAGTACTCCCGGCGTGGGAAGTGAATTTATTTTCTCCCTGCCGAAATCCCATCAGGAAGACGAAGAGGATTAAGCCATACGACTTAATCCTCTTTTTTCATCTATATATCTATATATCCATGACACGATATAAATAACTGTTTCCCTGTTTTCCAATTCGTTCCACCGTTCCCATTTCCAACAGAATATTCAATACGGTCTGAGCCAGTGAGAGAGGGATGTGGGCGGCTTTTGCAAAATCTTTACTGTGAAAAGGTTCTTCCAGCTCATAGGGCACAAATTGCAGATAATCCTCCGGTTGTCTGATTTCCACCTCTTCGATCAGATCCGTAGGAATCCTGTCATACCGTGTGGAGCCCTTTTTCTTATCATGGCTCCAGCCGTTCAACAGCCGGTATTCCTCCATATTCACCAATACGAACTTAAATCGGATATTCGGATCCTTCAGGAACATTTTGATCTTATATAGTTCCTTAAAAGCCTGATAGGTGCAGCCTTTTTTCGGTGATTTCCGTTTTTTACTCAGTTCTCCGCTGTCTTCATCGATCCAGATCAGCCATTTTTCATAAGGGATCGGATAGACAATAGTCACAGGATATAAAGGAAGAAAGGTCTGCAATTTTCCCCGCATCCGGTTAAACTGTCTCGTCTGAATCTCTATGATCTCTCCATCCCTATAAATATCCGCTACATAATTCTCTATGGGAATCTCCTGATGATCCTCGTCCGGCTCATAATAGTCCTTAAAAATAGCATGAACCGTCTTCTCTGAGAGAGTTCCGATTCCCAGTCTCTGACGGTCCACGCCTATTATTTTTCTCTTAGCTTCTTCAAAACGCTTCTGATCCATATGATCCATATTTTTTAATCAATCTCGGCATGCTTCGTATACAGAATCTTAAGCAGGATAGGAGTGGAGATACTGGATACAATGATCAGCAGAATGACTGCTGTAAAGTATTCCGCACCGATCATTCCCACAGACAATCCCTTCTGTGCTACGATCAGGGCAACCTCGCCTCTGGTCATCATACCGACACCGATTTTCAAGGCATCCGGTCCTTTGAATCTGCAGATTCTCGCCATCAGACCACAACCGATGATCTTGCACAGCAGAGCAACAATAACAAATCCGATAGAGAACAGTACAAATTCTCCGTTCAAATGGTCAAAGCTGGTCTTAAGTCCGATACTTGCGAAGAAAATCGGCCCGAAGATCATATAAGAATTGATATCCATCTTCTCGGCTATGTATTCCGAATCCCGAATAGAACACAGGATAATACCTGCCACGTAAGCACCTGTAATATCCGCAATACCGAAGAATACTTCCGCTACATAAGCGAAAATAAAACAGAGCGCCAGACCTAAAATAGGAATACGTCTTGTATGCGGATATTTGTTATCCAGATACTGGAATACCTTGAACAATACAAATCCGACACCAATTGCAAACAGGAAGAACAGAAGAGTAGAAATTACTACACTTCCTGGATTGGAATCCGGATTTTTAAATCCGATGACAAAAGTAAGTACAATAATACCAATGACATCATCGATAATAGCGGCACTCATGATTGTTGTGCCGACTTTACCTTTCAGTTTTCCCAGTTCTTTCAGAGACTGCACAGTAATACTTACACTGGTAGCCGTCATAATGACACCAATAAATACAGCTTCATAGAATTTCTCAGAGCCCCAGGGTGCCACTCCGTAAAATCCCATGTACAACAATGTTCCTCCTACCAAAGGAACAAATACACCAAAGCATGCGATCAGAAATGCCACAAATCCCGTCTTCATGAGATCCCTCAGATTCGTCTCCAGTCCGGCGGAGAACATCAGCAGGATAACACCGATTTCTGCCATCTGGATCAGAAAATCCGATTGTTGCACCAGTCCCAGTACACTGGGTCCGATCAACAGACCGGCAATGATCTCACCTACCACCTGTGGTGCCTTACATTTTCTCGCAATGATACCAAACACCTTGGCAAATATAATAATGATTGCCAGATCTCTGAAAATACTATAAGATTCCATTTTTCATACCCCTCTTTTTCATTTAAGTTATTACATTATAACTTCACGAATTCGTGCTATTGCATTTTACATCCTGCTTTGCAGGATATTCGTTCACTTGTGAGCCTATAAAAACAAATATCTGCTTCGCAGCCGCTTGCTTTTATCTGTGTCTCACTAAATTGAGCACTTTTGTTATATCACATATATATCTTTTTCTGCAATATAAAAAGTGCTCAACTTAATCATTAACTCTTATTTATTCATCATCTTCAGAATCCTCGGTAGGGAAAATCAGATTTTCTTCTGCTTCGTCCTCATCCTCAGAAACAGCTTCCTGTGCTACTTCTTCCATGGCTTCCTCAAGATTGTCGAATTCATGGTCTCCGTTGGAAAGCTTCTCACGTACCTTGGCAATCTGTGCTACCTTTACGCCGTTATCCAGATTGATCAGCTTTACACCTGATGTAATTCTGCTCAAAGTGGAGATATCCTGCACACGCAGCTGAATAATAATTCCTTCGGTAGTGATCATCATGATCTCGTTATCATCATTTACAGCCTTGGCACCTACCACATCACCTGTCTTTTCTACGATCTTGTAGCATTTTACACCCTTACCGCCACGTTTCTGTACGGTAAATTCATCCATATTGGTACGTTTGCCCATACCGTTCTCGGATACGATCAGCAGATCGCTGCCCTGGGTCTGTAACTGCATGCCGATGATCTCATCCCCGGGAGAGAGATTCATACCGATGACACCCATGGACGCTCGGCCGGTGGCCCGGACATCTGTCTCCTGGAAGCGGATACACATACCCTGTTTGGTTACCAGGAATATCTCGCTGTTGCTGTCGGTGATCTTCACCTCGATCAGTTCATCCTCTTCTCTGAGGTTGATAGCGGTCAGTCCGTTCTTTCTGACATTGGAGAACTCCATCAGAGGCGTCTTCTTCACGATACCGGTCTTGGTCACCATAAATAGATTCTTGTCATCACTGTATTCACGGATAGGAATCATTGCGGTGATCTTTTCACCGGGTGCCAGCTGCAAGAGGTTCACGATAGCAGTACCTCTTGCGGTACGGCCTGCCTCCGGGATCTCATATGCTTTTAATCTGTATACTCTTCCCATATTGGTGAAGAAGTTCAGATAATGATGAGTCGTCGTCATCAACAGATCCTCAATGTAATCCTCATCGATGGTCTGCATTCCCTTGATACCTCGGCCGCCGCGGTTCTGTGCTTTGAAATTATCTACGGTCATACGTTTGATATAACCGAGACTGGTCATGGCAATAATAGTATTTTCCCTCGGAATCAGATCCTCCATGGAGATATCCAGTTCGTCATAACCTATCTTACTGCGTCTGTCATCGCCGTATTTCTCAGCGATAGCACTCATTTCTGTCTTAATAACACCTAATAACAGCTTTTCATCTGCCAAAATGGCCTTCAACTCCGCAATTTTTGCTACCAGATCCTGATGCTCGTTTTCCAGCTTCTCTCTTTCCAGACCTGTCAGAGCACGCAGACGCATATCCACAATAGCCTGTGCCTGTACATCAGAAAGTTCAAATCTCTCCATCAAACGTTCTTTTGCAATCTGGGCATTCTGACTGCCACGGATAATAGTAATAACTTCGTCAATGAAGTCCAGAGCCTTTAACAATCCCTGTAAAATATGATCTCTTTCCTCAGCCTTGTTCAGATCATATTTGGTTCTTCTGGTAACCACATCCTCCTGATGTTTCAGGTAATAAGTCAGCATATCCAGCAGATTCATGACCTTAGGCTGATTGTTGATCAGCGCCAGCATGATCACACCAAAAGTATCCTGAAGCTGTGTATGCTTGTACAGCTGATTCAGAATAACATTGGCATTGGCATCCTTACGAAGCTCAATAACCACGCGGACACCTTCACGGTTGGATTCATCACGGATATCTGTGATACCGTCGATCTTTTTCAGTTTTACCAGCTCAGCAATCTTGATGATCAGATTGGCCTTATTGACCATATATGGCAGTTCGGTGGCAATGATCTGGCTCTTACCGTTAGGTAGTGTCTCGATATTGGTTACTGCACGGACTCTGATCTTACCACGGCCGGTACGGTAAGCTTCCTCACAGCCTCTGGTACCCAGAATCAGTCCTCCGGTAGGAAAATCGGGAGCTTTCACAATGGGAAGAATCTCATCGATCGTAGTATCTCTGTCTTCTTCTACACGATTATCAATAATTTTAACAACAGCCTGTACCACTTCACGAAGGTTGTGAGGTGGAATATTGGTAGCCATACCTACGGCAATACCGGTAGTACCGTTGACTAGCAGGTTTGGATAACGGCTGGGCAGTACGACAGGTTCTTTTTCAGTATCATCAAAGTTCGGTACAAAATCTACGGTATTCTTACCGATATCTGCCAGAAGCTCCATGGAAATCTTGGAAAGTCTTGCCTCGGTATAACGCATTGCTGCAGCACCGTCACCATCCATGGAACCGAAGTTACCGTGGCCATCTACCAGAGGATAACGGGTAGACCAATCCTGTGCCATATTAACCAATGCACCGTAGATGGAGCTGTCACCATGAGGATGATATTTACCCATGGTATCACCGACAATACGGGCACTCTTACGATGCGGCTTGTCGGGACCATTGTTCAGTTCGATCATAGAATAGAGTACACGTCTCTGTACCGGCTTCAGACCATCCCTCACATCCGGAAGCGCACGGGATGCGATAACACTCATGGCATAGTCGATATAGAAAGTTTCCATTTTTTCTTTCAGATCGACTTCATGGATTTTATCAATCTCAGCCTCCGAAGGCTTATCAAAAATATCGTCGTTCATGTTTCCTCACAATCTGTCGTAAAATACGACTCTCTATTATTAAATACCGTAACTATTCAGAGCCTGATAACGGCTCTGAATAGTTATTAGATGTCCAGATTCTTAACAAACTGAGCATTTTCTTCGATGAATTCTCTTCTGGGTTCTACCTTGTCACCCATCAGTGTGGTAAAGGTCAGATCCAGTTCGGATTCAGTCTCTTCATCGTAGTTGACTCTGAGCAGAATACGTCTCTCCGGATCCATGGTGGTCTCCCAGAGCTGTTCCGCATCCATCTCACCCAGACCTTTGTAACGCTGGATCTTGTTGTTCTGGTCACGACCTACTTCAGAGAGAATGCTGTCCAGTTCTTCATCACTGTAGGCATACCATACCTTCTTGTTCTTCTCCAGCTTATACAGAGGCGGCTTCGCCAGAAATACATGTCCCTGCTTGATCAGCTCCGGCATAAACCGATAGATGAAAGTCAGCAGAAGAGTACTGATATGCGCACCGTCTACATCGGCATCGGTCATCAGAATGATCTTGTTGTAACGAAGCTTGGAAATATCAAAATCCTCATGGATTCCGGTACCAAAAGCAGTGATCATTGCCTTGATCTCAGCATTGGCATAAATCTTATCCAGTCTTGCCTTTTCTACATTCAATATCTTACCACGCAGGGGCAGGATAGCCTGTGTTGCACGGGAACGTGCTGTCTTCGCACTTCCTCCTGCGGAGTCTCCCTCTACGATGTAGATTTCACAGTTCTTCGGATCCTTGTCAGAACAGTCTGCCAGCTTACCGGGCAGAGCCATAGTATCCAATGCGGTCTTTCTTCTGGTAAGGTCTCTTGCCTTTCTGGCCGCATCTCTGGCGCGCTGGGCAAGAAGGGCTTTTTCACAGATAATCTTAGCCGTAGTAGGATTCTGCTCCAGAAAATAAGTAAGCTGCTCTGAAACAACATTATCTACTGCACCTCTGGCGATTGTATTACCCAGTTTTTGTTTCGTCTGTCCCTCGAACTGTGGTTCCGGAATCTTAATGCTGATAATGGCTGTCAGACCTTCTCTTACGTCGTCTCCAAGCAGCTTTTCACCATCTTTGAGCAGATTGAATTTCTTTCCGTACTCATTAATGACTTTTGTAAGAGCGTTTTTAAATCCCGTTTCATGAGAACCGCCGTCAGTAGTATGAATATTGTTGGCAAATGACAGTATAACTTCGTTATAGCTGTCGTTATACTGCATTGCTATTTCCGCAAAGGAATCCCCCTGCATACCTGAAACGTAAATTACCTTATCTGACAGAGATTCCAATCCCTTTGTTTTATGGATATGCTCAACAAATTGTCTTATACCGCCCTCATAGTGAAGTACCTCGGACTTTTCATTTTCTTTGTCACGCAGATCACTGAAAACTATTTTTATGCCTGCATTAAGAAAAGCCTGTTCCCTTAAACGTTTCAGGAGTACTTCAAAATCATAATGAGTATCTTCAAATATTTCGCCGTCCGCTTTGAACATAACGGAAGTACCGGTTTCAGTTGTATCGCCGATAATTTTAAGAGGTTCAGAGTAATTTCCTCTTTCAAATCTTTGGAAGTGTACATGCTCGCCGTCTTTTACAGTCAGCTCCAGCCACTCGGAAAGCGCGTTAACAACTGAAGCGCCTACGCCGTGAAGTCCGCCGGATACCTTATATCCGCCGCCGCCGAATTTACCGCCTGCATGAAGTATAGTGTAAACGACAGTTGCCGCAGAAATTCCCTCCTTCGGGTGAATACCGGTAGGTATTCCACGTCCGTTGTCAGAGACTTTTATTATATCTCCCTCAAGAATTTCAATTCTGATTTCTGAACAAAATCCTGCAAGCGCTTCATCTATTGAGTTATCTACTATCTCATAAACCAGATGGTGCAGACCTTTCGGACCTGTTGAACCGATATACATTCCCGGACGCTTTCTTACTGCTTCAAGTCCTTCCAGTACCTGTATTTGATTTTCATCGTAATTCTGATTTGCTGACATGTACTTCTCCTCCTTCCCTACTTTTTTGAAAAAAAGTAGGCAAAAAACTTTTATATCAAATTTACTTAACTGGTATATTTTAATTAATTCACGAAGATTTACTTCATAGAAAATTAAAGATAAAAATTTTGAAAAAAAGCTGGGCAAAAACTTTTATGACGATTTATGTTTACTTGATTTTCTTTCTAAACACTCACAAAGCAGCTTTTGAAAAAGCTGAGAAAATTTAATTTGTCATTTTCTTTGATTGCCCAAAGAAAATAACGAAAAGAA
>OLOK01001103.1_pt1 | contig 24024 bp, 15 predicted proteins | sample 1672591 | NCBI WGS metagenome assembly OLOK01 (sample SAMEA3136703, study PRJEB25190) | human gut metagenome | biome: human gut; feature: human-associated habitat; material: faeces | place: Austria | collected 2013 | reverse complement strand
AAATGGGACACAGCGACCGTCTTGTAATCGCAGACGGCAACTTCCCGGTTGAGTCCATGGGCAAGAATGCGATCACCATCCGCTGCGACGGACACGGTGTACCGGAAATTCTGGAAGCTATTCTCAAAGTTTTCCCGCTGGATACTTATGTAGAGCATCCTGTAAACCTTATGGAAGTTATGCCTGGTGACGATGTAGAAACCCCGATCTGGGATACCTACAAAGAAATCATCCGCAAATACGATGACAGAGGAGACGCAGTTGTAGGAAACATCGAGCGTTTTGCATTCTATGACGAAGCCAAAACAGCTTACTGCATCATCTCCACAAGCGAAAAAGCTCTGTATGCAAACGTTATGCTGCAGAAAGGTGTTGTCATCAACAATTAATCATCGGCCATCTTTTCTTCTGAAATGCTCCGGACTTTATTGTCCGGGGCATTTTTTCATGTTATGATAATTATATGCAAGTCCCCACATTGCTCTTCGAAACCCTGTGGGGGACTTACTTGATTCGTTAAAAAATGCAGTCAGGCACTTTCCTGATCTGTCAAGTTAACAGGAGGATTTTTAATGAGGAAAAAAACACCCCGATTCCTGCGCAGTCTTTCTGTGATTCTCTCTGCCGCTGTTCTGGCAGGAAGTTTCACTCCTGCCGTTCAGACTGTCTCTGCACAGTCCACTGATATTGACTTTATTTCTTCTGACGAAGAGGTGACTTCTTCGGATACAGACATCAGTCTGGAAGATATAGACGAAAACACAGACGCTTCTGCTGAAGCAGTGCCTGACACAGACATCCCGGATATTTCACAGGATTCCTCTAGCACTTCCATTGAAAACGAATCCCCTGCTTCCTCTCAGACAGAAGATGAGGATACGTTCACATCCGGAGATTCCGACGAAACAGCCGAAAACCTGGATTACATTCTCGGCCGTCCTATGACAGAAGAGGAACGACAGGCACAGCTCGCGCCGATGCAGACTTTGACCACCTTTACCCCGGAAGAAGAGGTAAACAGTGATTTTTCGGTCTCTCTCTGCGATATTTTTCCTGAAAGTTACGATTCCAGAGAACAGAACCTCATAACTTCCGTCAAAAACCAGAACCCTTTTGGCATCTGCTGGGCTTTCAGTCTGCTCTCCACAGCGGAAACACCCCAGATGACCATTTTATCCACCAGACCAATTATCATAACGGTGGAAATGGCATGATCGCTTCCTTTTTCCTGAGTACCTGGTCCGGCATGGCTACAGAAGATCAGGTTCCGCTTCCCACGGACAACTCTCACATCCGCGACCTTTCTTCTTCCATGATCCCGGACAGCAGCCTTGCCTATGATACTTCTATCTATCTTGAAGATGCTGTTTTTTCCGCTTATGACGCAGACAGAGTCAAACTCCTGATTTCAGAGTACGGTTCTGTTTCCACCATGATCTATATGGATAATTCCGGAAAATACTACTGCCCTGACACCGCCGCCTCCTGCTATCCTTTTGACGGTGTGGTTAATCATGCAGTTACTCTTATTGGGTGGAACGACAATTACAAAAAAGAAAAATGACGGAGTCACTGCCAGCACCGCCAGCCTTAATCTCCCGGCCGGTTACTCTGTTGCCAATATTTTTACCGCAAAAGCCGGAAATGGCAGCTATGAAGAACTCGGTGAGATCGTAACCGCTTCCAAAAACGATTACGCTTCCTACCAGATTCAGATCTACACAGACCTGAAAAATCCATCCAATCCAGTCAGCGGAACACCGGCCTATGCAGAGCCTTTTGAATACACACAGGCACTCGCCGGAATTGATACCATTACCCTTCCGAAACCGGTTCTGCTTGCCCCGGGTTCTCAGTATTCCGTTGTCATCACCGTGACCGGAAACCCGGTTTCCTACTATGTGGAAAAATCTCAAGACCTCGGCTGGATCACCGTTTCTGCCGGCACCAGCCCGAACCAGAGCTTTTATTCCAGAAATGGATCTTCCTGGATTGATGTTGGGAAGCTTGCAGATCCGTATTGCTTTTCGATTAAGGCGCATACGAAGACTGTAACTTTTGTTCCGACTGTTTCTCCGACACCAACCGTTACTGTAACTCCGACTGCTACTCCAAAACCAACCGCTACTCCAAAACCGACCGCCACTCCGAAACCGCGTACCTACCAGGTAAAATATGTCAAAAATACCCGGCTCAGTGTAGGAAGTCTTCCTTATGATAAGACCAAATACACTTCCGGACGAAATGTCAAAGTTCAGAAAGCACCTTACTGCACTTCCCGTTTCTTCACCGGCTGGAATACCAGAGCCGATGGAAAAGGTACACGTTACTTACCGGGACAGACCTTTAAGATCAAACAGAACATCACTTTGTACGCACAATGGAGCCTGAGTTATACAGCTTCTTCTCTGATCTACCGTGTAACCGGCAGGCAGACCGTCACCTGTTACGGAACTTCCAACAGCCGCCTGAACAGAGTAGTCATTCCTCTTACCATCAAATGCACAGGCGTTACCTACAAAGTAACTTCTGTATGGACCAAAGCTTTTACCGGAAAGAAAAATCTTACCAGTGTCGTAATCGGAAATAATGTCACAACAATCGGTAGCCAGGCTTTCTATAACTGCAAAAATCTGAAGACCGTCACGATCGGTACCGGACTGACACGCATCGGTTCCCAGGCATTCCGGAATGTAAAAGCAAAATGCGTCATCACAATCAAAAGCCAAAAACTCAAAGCCGTTTCATCCAAAATTGACCAGGGCGTAAAGCAAATGACCGTCCGCGTCCCGAAGGCAAAGTATTCTGCTTATAATCGGCTTCTGCGTAAGAAATCAAAAAGCGTTATTATTAAGAAATTTTAACAGCAAACCTCCCCGTTCAGGAATACTGCCATTTACGGCAGATCCGAAGCGGGGAGGTTTTAGTTGAGATATTGGTTTAAGATTCGGTTGTAGCTCAGCCATGTGGGACGGGAAGTGAACCACACCCCGTCCCGGCTGATATTCATTTTTGAAGCAATGCGATCTGTTTTTTCAGTTCTTCAATAATGTGTTCTTTTTCTTTCATCTTTTCGTCCTTTTCCAATATCATTTTCTGCATCTCGCTGTCCTTCTTCTTCAACTGTTCTTGCTGTCCCACTATCATTTCCTTCTGCTCGTCTATCGTCTCCTGCATTTCATCTACCATATATCTCACAGTATTACGATTCATGATTCTCAGTTCTTCCGAAAATATCCCCATAACATCCTCCACATTCCGGCATATGTAATACACATGCTCATACATCTCCCTGAATTCCGGGTAAGTATTAATCAGTTCTATGATCTTCTCCGGTTCATCCATACCCAGAAATGTCAGCCATCCGTCCATTTTGTTCTTGATACCTTTATTTTCTACATTTTCTTTAAAGATGTCAAGAGGAATAAAAATATATTTTTGCAGTAAATCCATCTCCAATCCTGTATCTGACTGCTGCGTAAAGGTATGAATATAATTATCCGCATATTTCTGAAAAACTACCGGGCTTTTTTGTACTGGCGGAGCAACAGATCTGAGGAATAACACGCACATCGCTCTCCCGGAAAGGCATATCCAATCTTCTGTACCTCTACATTGCAGTATGTCCCATCCTCAAAACGTACCAGGATATCCATGATCAGCAGTGACTGCTCGTCCGCAAGCCTGGTGGAATCTCCCAGCAGTACATCTACAATTTTCACTTTTCGATTCAACAGAAATCCAGAAATTCCTGTCTCTGCGCCTCCCTCCAGCTGTAAAATTTTTCTGTAAGTTTCACGGTCGCATCAATTTCTCTCAAAATTTCTTCCCTGCTTCTGAGCATGGGAAAATACTGCTGAAGTTTTGTTTGCATAAGCAGGCTTCCTTTCGTTTGGGCAATTTTAATAGATTTTTGCTTTGTTGGATTTCTGTTTCAGAACTGAAACATATAAGAATGCCCTGACGGGCTTAGAATTTAAGATATAATCAGTGTAGCACGATATGTACTTATACAGCAAGAAAAATCATTCGACAGACTTAACCAAACCCCTCCCCGTTTCCGGGACTGTCATGTTGTGACAGTCCCGGGGAGGGTTTGTTAAATGTCCCGCATGGAATCAACCACGCGTGACAGGGAAAATGCCAGAAAACACCATCCCTACTGGAGAAATTCGGGTTTAATCTTTGCAAGAGTATAGATGATGTTATCGTCCTGTTGTGTGCCGCTCACTACAGTAGTTGCACTGCTTCCTAAAACTTCGGCCTGAAGAAAGACCTTGTAATTAGAATACATATGACTCTTGTCTTCGACATTGTCTATTTTTACTTTGAGCCGAATTGCCTGTGTTAAAATGTTTCCATTAAAGACAGAATCAGTCCTTACATTATCATCTTTCCAGTACGTCTCCTTTGGAACAGTCCATGACCAGCTTCCTGCTTCTCCATTTGTTCCAACAGTATATTCAACGGTACCAGAATCCTTTGATTTCAGTTCCACATCCAGATAATCCTTCGCATCTGCCAGCGCATTCTGATATTCTTCCAGTGATCCAGATGTATTCTTTGGCATCAAACTTAATGTAAATCTGATACCTCTGGAATTTTGCAGTTCTTTGTCTAGGTCCTTCATTGCTGACAAATCATAAACAGCTGTCGTATCTATCAGTGAACTTTCCTGAGAAGCATCCAGATACTGAAGATCCAATAAGTTGATACCCAGCTGGCTGATCTGGTCTGCTTCATAAGTAAGTTTTGCGCCTACCGGAGCATCCCTGTAATATGCAGTCTGCGTATCTGGTGCCAAAGCACGGTTTGTACTGTACGTAATACTCTGTTTTTCTGTGGAAAGCTGTGAGGAATATGTCAGCTTTGTAAAGTCTGTCGGTAAACTCTTGCCATCTTCAATCTTTGACTCCGGAATCGCATTCAGACCCGACGTTGGAATATTTACATCCATCTTAAGTTCCACATAAAAAGTACTACTACCAGCAGTTCCCTTTACCCGATCACGCACTCCCTGAAGACTGATTGCATTCTCAATCGTACCATCTGTTGATAACGGTAATTCCATAGTTCCGTTATTTGAAACCCACGCATATTCCGTAGCTGACGTTTCTCCTGAAGCTACACTCCATGAACCATTTGTATATTGATAGTATACTCTGGAAGTTCCGCTTCCTGTATAAACATAGAACTTTGCAGTTCCGGATGATCCACTTGGGAACTGTTGACCCAGAGTCTTTCCATTTACCGTATTTTGTATGCCACCCACGAACCTCTGATATAATTCATCATATGAGTTATACGTCTGTGTATTTGGAAACATGATTGTATCCACCACATCTACCTTCATAGTCGAGTCCGAAGCTGATATTTTCTTTGCCAGATCAGTTATATTTTCTTCTTTTACACTGTGCGTATATCCGCTTGAAATAACGTATGTACTTGCAGTACCTCCATGATCATCCTCCGTCCAATTACCTTTTTTTTTCGTTCGGTAGTTAATATTGTGAGGAATTTTGTCTGTTACTTCTGTCTGTATAGAGCCATTCAGCAGTCCACTGTTCGTACCTTTTGGAACGGTAACCACAAGATAATATTCCTCTGAAACCGCGCTCTTTGTTCCGGTTTTTAAACTGCTGTCCGCAACTTTAATGTTATATCCTCCGGTTTCTGTTCCCTGTGCCAGTCTGTAATAAGAATATGTTCCGTCTTGGTTCTTGATCTTAACTGTTGGTTTCGGATATTTTTTTCCATCAGAAACTTCTATATCTTCTGGTTTTCCATTCTGATCCACTTTTATAAACGTGCCATTCTCTGACGATTCTGCAACAGCTCCCATCAGTTCTCCAATACTTGGTGCCTGGTACGCTGTTCTATCTGAAGCCCTGAATTCACTCATTGCAATTTTATTCGCCTCAGCGACTGTAAGACTTGAGTTATCCGGAACTCTATAATAATATACCTTACCATTTGTACAATCCACCAGAGATAACTGTGTCCCTGCTGGAAGCTTTACATCTGTTCCCTGAGAAAATACGATCTTCTTATCCAATGATTCGGTTACGTCACCACCACCGTTAATGTAACTCTGCCAGCCATAATCTGTAAATGTTTCTTTCTCACTGTTATATGTGTATTTCAGATAAGCTGTGATCGAACTTCCGAAACTTTCCAGGACATGCCTTTCCAGACTTTCATATGTACTGCTTTGGAAGTTTGTTCCATAACTTAATGTCGCTGAAAAATCCAGCTCCAGCATACGGCGAACAACAACCGGAACCATCACATTATATTTGTGGACTGTTCCATTTATATCTGTTTCTGTAAATGTCACCATCAGAAGAGTAAAACGATCCCGTGTATTATCATATTCTGAACTGGTATTGAAGCTGAGTGCTCCGGTACTGTTTCTGGATATTCGAAGTGAAGAAGTTTCCGATGGCTTTCTTATAAATTTTCTGCTTGTCGTATCATAGCTGTATACATCTGCTCTTGCTGTAACATGTGCATTCTCGGAAGTGTTTAATGCATTCGCCCTTGAGAATCCTCCATTTGTAACAATATCCAGATATTTTGAAATTTCTGTCGCATCGTTTCCTGTAATCTGCAGTACCGGAAAATCAGAGTTCGCTTTTGTTGACTGATTCGCATTGTATGTAGAAATCATCTTACTGAATTCAAATGTAGTTATACCTGTATCCGCGTATTTGTACAGACCGGCATTTGCTGAACCAGTATTATTATAGTCGTTGTAAATTTCTTCAGCCTTTACTGTAAAATTCGATCCGTTTGTTTTCCAGGACGCCCCGTCTCCATAAAGGTAAAACTGTTTTGCCGGAGTCGTAGCAGTTCCTTTTGTTGAAACATATGCTGTACTTTTTGGGCTTGTCACCACATATGGTTTCACAGGTGTTTCTGCCGTATCTGTATCATTCGTTTTTTCAGGAATTGCCAGCAGTTTATCTGTTTTTCCATCTCCAACAGACTGTGCACCCAATGCTGCACCAGAATAATCAGCAAAGGCTATATAACTTTTGTTCTTTATTGTATTTGCAACACTTGAGTCATTGTTGATTACACCGTACAACTGTGTTACGGAATTCTTTTTCCCACTATTTTCATAATATGCCTCTGCGTTCTGAATACTCAGACCTGCTACCGATATTGCTCCCGTTTTGCTGTCAACAAGACCGATTACCATACCAACTTTATTTGACTGAGTACAATGAATACTTGTATTGTTCAATAATAAATTTGACGCCGTCAGATTTCCTCGAATATCGCCAGTAAAACCTCCCGCAGTTGTATTGTTTGTAGTACCCTGAATTTCAGAATCTTCTACTGCACAGTCAAACAAATACAGTGTATCCAGATTCGCCGCCCAGTCTACATCTCCCAGCATGCCGCCACATCCCCAGCTGTTGGAAATCATTTTCATGTTGCTGACTTCACACTGTTTCATTTGGATTTTTTTATTAGAAGCAGTAGATAATCCAATCATACCGCCTGCGGTTTCTTTTCCGGTTATTTCATACTTTTGATCTTCAGTTCCATTTACCACACAATTCTGTAACTTTACCGTTACTGCGGTATTTCCTACTACTCCTCCTGACTTTCTGCCTGTTATGGAAGTTTTCTGTACCTCACAGTCACTGATTGTGACCTCAGCCCCCTGAATTCGCCCCACAATTCCGCCATCGCCGCCGCTAGTACTTTCGCCGCCTGTCAAATCGCTAACATTTATGGCAATAGTATCTGCCCGGCAATTCTGGAATTCACATGAATCACCATTCCCATTTGCCCTTCCTACAAGACCACCGGCATAGCCGGTTCTTGATTTCACAGATATAATTCCATTCGGTTCCGCATCGCTTCCTTTCACCACCGCTTTACGGATCTGATATCTCTTATTATCAATTTTTCCAATAAAGCCGCCGGCACACTCACCTGCCGCACTCGTAACTCCCTGCATCACAGCTTCATCCGTGTTCTCATCCGTATTGATTTTTATCTGTGTCCTTATATATCCAAAAGTGCCTCCGGCATATGTAGTTGTATTGTCAGCTTTCCCAATCTTTGAACTCCGTCCGACAACGTAGTTTTGCTGTGTTATGTTCAGGGAGCTGATAACACTGGTATTATCCTGGCTGTCCACATATCCCACAAAACCACCGGCGGAATTCGCAGCTTCAACCACAATATTGTTATACTGGGAATTTGTTATCTGTACTCCCACAGAAGTCCTGTTGTTCATCGTTGGTTCTAACAGGCAGGCAATATTCTTGCTTGCTGTATAGCCGACAGGTTTTGTCGTCGGAGCTGATTTTCCAGAACTGCCAAGCAGTCCTCCGGCATCAACAGATCCCTTTATGTGCATATTCCGAACATTTACCTGATCAAATTTAATATTTGCCGTACTGATACTTTCACTGGCAGAAATACTGGCAGTCGTACCGGCAAAGCCACCTACTCCCACATTGCTCTTATAGGTACCCCAATCATCAGAAGGACTCTCTATTTCCTCGCCCTCAGCGGTGTAATATTTCAATGCCACTCCGCCAGATACCGTTCCAGTTGAATTACTTCCCTGAAGTGTCAGATTGCTGATGGTTGTCGTCTTTCCAGGTCTAAGTAAATTAAATACTCCACCGATGGATGCAGAATGGAAATCGTCATCCGCGTATTCTTTTACAGTTGTATCCAGAATCAGAGTACTTCCATTTCCATCCATACTCGCTAATTCCGGTACAATGCCTTTTGCATCAGAAACCGTCGCATTCACAATCGCATTCGAAACATATCTTGCAGCAATTCCCTGATAACCACTTCCATAAGCAGTCATGTCATAATTTCCCTGTTGCAGATTAATAGTTGCAGATGCACTGCAGATCTTAAAGCTGTCTTCATTTCCATACTTGCTGAGCAGATATGGCAGATTCGTTGTTCCAGGTATGCTCTGGTCATCTGATTTTGCCAAGTTCTCATCCCCATCGGTTCCTGTTTTTCCAATGTGACTGTAGGATGCCTTCCTTACCTTTCCATACTTACCACCAAACTGAAACTTGTATGTTCCTGCCGTCTTGTTTCCACCATTTGTCTGTGTACTGTAAGCGTTGCTGCTTCCACCAGACACAGCACCACTGTTAACAGCTGCTGACAAAAGCAACAGTCCCTTTGCGTCTTTTACAGTCGTAGTTGTTCCCGTTGTACTGATCGTTGTACTGATACTTCCTGTATTATCTGTATCAAGCTGGTTGATCTTATAATTCTTGTCTGTATTATCAAGCACAATGCCAGATTCATTGAACGCAAATCCATCCAGTACACGTCCTACATACGGATTGACATACATGCTCTTTTTCGCACTGGCATCCACAGAAACCGCATCACCTGAAAGCATTGTATCAGTCAGTCCTGTCTTTGCAGATGTACCGTTTCCCATTCCGCGGAAGATCACACCTCCACCGCAGACAGAACCAACATAACCGCCTACTGGGATCAGATGTTTCTTCGTTCCTGTGACAGTCAGCCAACTATCCGCCATTGTTATCGACACATTGTCAATAATGTTATCCCCGCCAAGGACACAGCCAATCACACCGCCAAAACATGCATTCTGATAATAATCTGAGGTTTTCGTTCCATCATACGTCAGGGTCTTTCCAGTTTCCTCATAAGAAACTGTCAGATTTTTTACTACACTACCATAACTATACGGAATCAGACCATTTCCTGTAGTGGCACCTTCCAGTACCAGCTTAGTGCCACTTTCATTTGTACTGGTAAGCACACCACGGAACGGCCATGTATCATTTGAACCAAAGCCTCCGAAGTTCGTCAGACTCATCTGATATGTGCCATCGTTCTGCTTTGTTCCTACAATATCATAATATGCGTTCAGCATATACTGCAGGATTACTTCATTCTCCAGTGGTTCTGCGTCCGACACTTCTTCCCATACCGACTCATCCTGCATTCCTATATTCCGTACCTGCTTCCACTGTGAGCCATTAAACTGATACGTTACATCATATGTGCTATCATTCTGTCCTGTACAGAAAGCGCTCTGATTACTGGTGATCGTAACTCTCCAGTCCTTACGTGCCATACCAGTCGACAGATATTCTGAGATGATCATCATCTGACCTTCTGTCGTGATATTATACGGATGTCCGTAAGTTCCACATCCTTTTACTATGTCTGCAACTCGCTGGTTAACTTTTATTTCATGTGCCAGCTGGGTTTCATTATATCCTGCACACACATATGGAAGATATCCGGAAAAATCCACACTATTACTATTCGTGCCATCTTTTATGATTCCATCATCCGTTCCATGCAGTTTTTCATCATAATACCAATTCTGCAGAGCTGTGTACTCTGAGGAAGCAGATATTTCCTTTCCATAGGTCACATTTCTATGTTTATAACTGCCGTTCTCTCTGTCATCTGCCTGATAAAAGTTGTAAGTTGCAACAGAAGAAGAACCATTATGTTTAAATGATTCTAATAAAGTGGCATGTGTAAAGATTCCTCCCTTTCCGACGGCATGATCCGGAAGAGAAATATTCAGGAAAGACAGATTAATCTGTACTCCATCCGCAGATCCCACGTTTCCGATCAGACTGGAAGCTACCGCATTTTTGGACTCATAACTATTCGTTATTCCATTCACAGTCAGTGTTGTATAATTTCCAATTGTATTAATCAGAAGCGGTGCATACTCTGTTCTACAATTCGTAACCTTCAGATTTTCAAAACAAATATCATCTATCGTTACCTCAGCTTCACACGTTGCATTCTCTTTCTTGTTTCCACGTACATTTCCTGCAAATAACACACCCGAACCACTGTTGTTATTTACTTTTCCAACACTTCCTGAAAAAGTAACATCGCTAACATTCACTGTCATTTTAGCATCAGAATCATTTAAATGATTCAAAAACAGCCCACAGTGCATCGTGTAATGCTGTGTACGTGATGCATCGCTGTCTGCCGCAGTAGACTTATTGGTTTTACTGTTTTCAAATCCTTCAATTTCCTCATTGTGAAATTTTATAATGGCATTCTGCACTGTAATGTTACTATCCAGATCAATCGGATAATAACTGTACTTCTTCATATCCAACGTAATCTTTTCTGATGCACCACCGATTGTAGTACTGTTCGTTATATCTGAAATGTTGTACTTATTACCCTCTTTGTTGAAAAAATAGCTGATATTCGTCCATGTATAACGGTATACACTCCACAGAAGAAGTTCTTCCGAAGTATCTATATGCCCATCAACCTTCTTACTGTCTTTGTTTGCCTTATCGATGCACCTCTTCAAATCATAATAGTAACGACTACATCCATTTGTCTGATGCTGCTGTCCATATGCGGTCCGGTTTATATAAGTCGTGCATTCTTCTGCATCTACACCAACCCAATTATCTGCTCCACTCGCCTTGGTCGCAATAGAAACAACCCCGTTTTCACCATTTTTTGTAATTGAATCTGCCGATGCAGCTGTATAAGCTACAAATTCATCAAATGCACCAGAAGTGGTTACATTGATATCTACCCCAGAACCAATTCTATACGCAAATTCAGTTCCATCATCCCAATACTTTGTCGTATTCAGATACAGTGCCCCAAGCTCTGTGTTCGTGCCATCTATTTTTTCTGTTCCTTTTTCTCCGCGGCACACCAGCAATCCAACATTTTTGCCTGCCCGAATCTTCAGATTTTGCATATCAATTCCATAAGAACGGATTTCCCAGATTCCACTGGAACGATATGCCAGCCCCCCTACATTCTCTGCCTTCGGAGCATTGATCTCAGCCCTTTGCACCTTCAGCTTGGTATCCGTTCCATCATTATTGTCATTTTTTCCCATGAAATAAACGCCAACATGACTCCAGATACTGCCAAACAGTCCTCCACACATCTTTGTCGCATTTGGAGCATCTATCTTAAATCCATCAAATGTCACATTTTTTATTTCCATCCAATGATTTGCATCTCGTGTACTGTTCGCATTTTTAATAATTCCAACAAGACCACCTACATAGGCATACTCCTTTGCATCACTGGTGATTCTACCGCCGACTGTCAGGCTCTTACATCTCAGCTTGAATGTTCTGCTATCAACTCGTCCGATCACTCCACCGGCAAATACTCTTGTCTCAGCTGCTTCTGCCACATTTTGAATTGTAATCGTCGAAGAACCTTGAGTCTTATTGTCCAAAGTCAGATTTCCAGTCGCAGTTCCAAAAAATCCGCCAACAGATACACTATTGCTGCCGTTTGGGGCGTCTGCCAAAATTGTTTCCTGTACAATGATGCCCTGGGTAATCGCATAAGCAGTATCAACCCCATCAGCTTCCGCAGCAATACCTCCAGCCTCTATTGCGTTTCCTGCGTTACTCACATGAATCTTCCCTGCAAGAACAAGATTATTGAATCCTCCACTTGCAGATGACCGGACCTTCGCAAAAAGCCCCTGGCACTTGTGAAAATCTCCATAAGCATATACTTTTCCGCAACCTTCTGCTCCCTCACCAGCAGCCTGAGCATTTTGATAGCCAAATGTTTCACCAATTCCAAGAGTCAGTGTATGTTTATCAGTTCCACCAGAAAAAGTCCCTGTGTATACAGTTTCATCTCCCGCGTCACGACTCAGTCCGGTTATTCCTGTACCACTTAAATCTATATCTGCTGTAAGTGTGATGTTTTTTGCATAAAGATTTATCCAGTTAGAATTTGTAATACTGGAATCTGCACTGAAATATCCTCTGGAATTCATCGCTATAGACAATAATGCGAAATCGTCCGCAGAAGAAAGGCTGATAGCATCACTCCAATTCTCAGTCTTGCCCAATTTGACCTGATGCTCTTCGGTTATCGTAATCAAATTGCTGCTGAGTCCGGTTGTTGAAGTATTGTCTGCATTCAGGCGAATAATCTGTCCGTAATTTCCGATGTCGTTCACTGCCGAACTGTAGCTGGTAAAATTACTTCGCTTATATGTCCATCCCTTTCCCTTTCCATCCCCTGTTGCATAGATCAGTCCACAGTTATTATATCTTACTATCTGTGCTACCTGATATCTTCCCTGAAATTTCACATCTGTAAGATCTGTAATTCCTGATAATTCCAGTACACTCCCCTGACCGGCATATCCTAAAATACCAGCACCTTCCCACAGGCTTCTGTCACTTCCATTCGTCGATACAGTTACATCCTCTGCCTTGAGGATACTTTTTTTAGTCAAATAGGCTGTAATCCCTCCAAAATATTCACCTGCATGCGGAAGTGATATCGTCACCTCCACATTTTTTACTTCAAGATAAGTAGCCTTACTTTCTGTGTCATCACCCGTTCTTCCAATCAATCCACCGTGATACCTTGGTCTATCAGAACCCGAAGTAAAATTAGAGGTAACCTTAAAATTCTGAATCAGTAATGTACTTTCTTTTGCAGATGTCGTCAGCTGTCCTGCTATGGCTCCATATCCTTCTGCGTTTCCACCTTTTTCTTTATAGGTTGACCGAAATTGAAATTTATTATTTTCCTCACTGTTTCCGATTGTGTATTGAATTGCTCCCTGCAGATTCAAAATGCCAAAATATCCACCGGCATTTCCTCCACCAGGGCTTTGACTACCATGCACGAATACCGTTGGCGCATTAATTACCACCTTATCCGGCAATGTCTGATCATTTTTGACAACCTCCTTATTTAGTGTATAATTTCCGATAAATCCACCAGCCTGTGCACCACTCTTGCTTCCACCTACAGATGGTTCAACTACTTTAACATTCCCATTCAGATTCTCTGAAGTAACGTTATCTACTTTGCCGGATACACCACCAGCCGCAGTACCTCCTTCAATCGTCATAGAAGTAAGTGTAATTGCAGCAGTACCATCTGTTTGAAGCTTTGTATCGAACGCCATGGTTCCTGCCAGTCCACCGGCCGCCCCTGCACTGGAGCTAACTGTTGTCGACCCAAAATTAACTGCCGCACCGGCAGATGTTATGATTTTGGCACCATTATTCGCTTTGGCACCCTCATTCGCCATTACTCCAGTCAGGCCACCGGCATTCGCAGATCCTTCAATTGTTACAGTATTACTAAAGCTAAGATTCTGTTTTATATTGATCACTGCGTTATCACTCAGTTTGCCTGCCAGGCCACCGGCATTTGCAGTTGCAGTCACTGTCACATTATCAAAGCTAAGAGTTGTTTCTATGTCAAGCTCTGTTCCGTTTTCCATCACACCAACAACACCACCGGCACTTCCTGCCGCTGATGTAATACTTACCTTATTCTCTGTCGAACCATTTGGATACGTATAACCATACTGAATGCAAATTGTTCCACTGCTCAGAGTGTTACAGATCAAACCTGTATTTCCAGTCGCAGAAGTTGCGTTGATATTAGTTCCATAAGTAATACCTGATCCAATATTTAATGTATGTCCTGCAACTCCCTGTACTGTTCCAAGCAGACTTCCCATCGTTGCTGAAGAAGCACCATTCACTTTGACTGGCAATACATGTGATGTCGAACCATCTGACATTGTATCAAACTGATATACCTCCGCCATCATCGGCATCGAACCATCCCCGCACCAGGTAATCGTCAGGCTCGCATTATCATACATCCCAACCGTTGCAATTGATGACAGGCCTCCAAAAAAGCTATGATCTACTCTCAAGGTCGCAGGAGCTGTTCCTGAAATCTTTCCCTGGAAAGGATTCGTTGCATCACCAATTCCCTGATATGAGTATTCCTGCTGCGTAATAAATATTTCTGATGTCTCAAGTGCCTCTCCTGCCCCCTCAGAATTTTCATTTGCAGAGGCTGCAGATGAAGATTCTGTAATGTTCTGTTCATCTGCAGTATCTTCCAGCTCTGCTTCTGTTACATTCTGAATCTCTGTATCTGTCTCTTCGCCATTATCCTGTATTTCCACCGACTCTGTGCTCTCGGTCTCGGCAACAGCCTCCTGCAGATTCTCTTCATCATTTACTGCAGCCACAGTCGTTCCATTCATATGGTCTGAAATGTCTGTATTTGCTTTTATGTTCGCTTTTGCAGTAACATCCCAGTCACCGGAGTTGTTAAACAATACAGTAATATTCTGTACTTCGCTCTGATCACAGTTTGAAAGCAAAATCAAATCTGTCGCATCAAAGAGTGTCATCGTCTTTGTATTTGCATCATAATGTTTGAGCTGTGCCAGATGCAGCTTTCCGGTGACAGCTGCCTGTACTGTCGGTACCTCTTTCTCCTGCACATCAGCCACAGAATCCGTCCCTGACTGTGTTCCATCAGAAAACATGTCCTCTTCTTCTGAAACAGATATCTCTGATTGGTCGATATCAGAAGTATCCTCACTGTTGTCTGTATCGTCTTCTGTAATTTCCACATCTGTATCGAAAAAATCTGTATCGTCTTCTGTCTCCGCAGACTCACTGGTACCCTCTTCTGATGCTGTTGCAGCTTCTGTATTTTCTGTCATCCCTACAGATACAGTATTTTCTGATTCTCCTGCTGCAGCATTTTCCGATTCTGCTGACAATGCCGTTTCTGTTGTATTTTTATCTTCCTGACTTTCTACGCTGGCACTGATTTTCACTATGCCTGTCGGCATTACATATACTGTTAAATTCATTGCCACAAATGCTGCCAGAACCTGTTTGTATTTTTTCACGAATCTCACTCCTCCAGAATTAAGATCTGCTATCTGATCTTCCGTCAGATATCTGTCATCAAATCTGATTTTGTGTTACTGCGTTATCTGTGTTGCAGTAAAACTGATATTGCTGTTCATTCCACCCCAGGTAGCCGGAATGGTAGATGTATTTTTGTAAAATGAAATCAGATAATCACCTTCTCCTTTTGTCTGATCCATCTTCATTGTAATCTGTTTCCACCCATAATGAGTTATACCTGATGAGGGCGTTAAATTATTAGTACTCAGGAAAAACTGATCTATTTCCAAAACATCAGGATTCCACTCAAGTACCGCAGTTGCCTCACCACTTGAAATAGAAATTTCATAATTAAATCCATCATAGTCAGTCGGATTTGCGTTTGTATCGTAAACAAATTTTCCCTCTGAACTGAATGTAGCCGTTGCCGTTCCAACGCACGGTGAAATCACTGCTGCCAGTTTCTGCCCATTCGTTACAGACAGATTGCGTGGAACCGCAGTCACTGTAATTTTCACCTGATCCAGATCACTGCCTGGGAAGTATATATTAAACTTATGAGATCTGGCTGTACGGCCCGTCAGAGTCAGATCTTTTACCTGAAATTTTGTTCCACTGCCACTAACGGTTCCCGCATCCGTGCTTATACTATATCCATTTTCTCCACCGCCGCTGAATGAAATGGTCAGATCATACGTAATATCTCTCTGACTTATCAGGTTTGTATTTCCATCTGTGTAGTTATACACATAATTATATATATCCAGCTCAACGTCTAATCGCTTTGAGTTTTTGTTGTCTTCCCCAAATGAAACAATTCTTGTCGCATATGAACTCTCTGCAGCATTAGAAGCACAACTCTGCAGATAATTTGAAGTAAAACGTACCGTTTCATTATCTCTGTTTCGTGCCACACCACGCTGAAAAGCCTGACTGGTGTATGCTGCAAAACTGCCTCCTGCAACTGCAAGCAAACCGATCAGGCAAATAACTGCCAGCACTGTTCTTTTCCATTTTGGTCTGTCTGTAAATCTCATTCTCTAACCTCTTACCCTGCTTTATTTATGCAGTTTGTGCCAGAATATAGAAAATATCTGTTTCTTTTGTTGTTTCTGTCCAAGTTACCTCGCAAACATAATAGGTACGGTGATTCTGAACACCATCAATCGTCACCTGATTCTCCACTGTGCTTTTATCCGCATTCAGGGGCTGACTGGTCAGCCAGTACAAGGGTTCTGCATGCGTCTGGACACTCTGGTAATCTCCGTAATTGTTATTATGTTTAGATGTATTGGCATATTTATAATCCGTTGTCGTTTTTTCATTGTCAAGGTTTATATACGTGCCCTCGATTGGATTTGCAGCGTTGTAACTGTACGTATATCCACTGTCGGTTACACTGTCGGTTCCATTCGAAGAAACCGGATACAGCTTAAATGTCAGACCTTTAAGGTTCGTTGTATGTGCAATTTCCAGCTTAAATTTATCTGCTGCACTCTGCACACAGATTACTCTCCGCACCGTCACGGTATTGCCATTTTTGTCTGCAGCTGTATAATTCAGATCCAACGATGTCAGTTCTGAGCCATTCGGTCCCAGGATTGTTATGTTTGATGGTTCTTTTATTGGCATCAGCGTTGCCATATCTGTCTTATTAAAAAACCATGCAAATGAAAATCCCACAAGCAATACTGCAACAACCACAAGTGCTGCGATCGAATAGTATAATTTTTTTCTGTTCACTGTTTTTTTCGTTTGTTTATCCTGCATTTCTATTTCTTCACTCATTTATTCATTCCCTGTATCTGACTGTTCTGATCTGCTAGTCTGCCGGATCCACCTGAATCTGCACATAGACATATCTTGCATTTTTGCCAATATACTCATCTGCCTGATTATAATAGTTACTGCAAGTATTTAATGTATCATCATTCATTTGGTTGTTTATATCAGCGGTAATTTGTGTATCATCTGTTGCTGCTACATCGTAAAAAAGTTTACTGCTGTTTACATTCTTCTGCTTATTTATAAAATCATTCAGGTTTGAATATTCGCTCTGCTCTACTACATTCGTAAACAGATCGCCCTGTGTACTTCTGTCCGTATAAATATAATTACGGAAATACTGAGGCCATTTCCAGTATAAAGTCACCTTATATGGCATGTCCTTTGTAAATGTTGCGGAGTTATCTGTTTCTGAACCCGGAGCATTCAATTTTAATTCCTCCTCATCCCCAATCCAGCCATAATAGCCTTTTTCATTATCCAGATGTCTAAAAAAGAGGATATGTCCATTAAGAAGACGCTGGATTTTGTCATTATCTAACTCTATTGCTTTTCCGCTGTTATCTTCTGTATAGCCTTTCAGATTTAACTTAACCGCAGCCGATGTAAGTCCGCTTTTCTTCGGTATCAGATAAAATTCCAGTTTCCCGCCTGCTCCTGGTACCAGACTTTCCTGCCCGTTAAGATACCATGCCAGACCACTTGTACCTACATGAAATTCCGGATTATTTCCATTCAGATCTTTTTCTAATGTTTCTTCAGTTCCCGTATATATATCTATATATTTTTCGTACTTTTGACTTGATGTTCCCGCTGAAAGAATATTTTTATTATTTTCCTTCAATTTATCTATTTCGACCTTCTGCCTTGATCCTATACTTGCCAGTTCAAACGGTACTGTGTTCTCCGCAGAAATCTGCGTCCCTGTCATGGTAACACGGTTATTTGCCACAAACCAGGCAATACAGACTGCGACAATTGCAAGCAGTGCTGTAAATGCAAATCTGAGGCTACGCTTCGCGTTTTTCTTTTCTTCCTGTATGCGTTCCTGCAGTTCTTCCGGCGACAGATTCTCCAGTTCATCTGGAATCTGATCTGTTTTATTTTCATCTGCCATCGGTACACCTCCATATTTATCATCAAAATTTCTTCTTATGTAATGTATACTCTGTTTTATGGTATCATAGCAGAATTTCAATTTCAATAAAAACTCTTTTTATCATGAATTATAACATATTTTTTTCGACATTGTGTGGCTGTATTGTGATTTTTTTGACCAACATCAAAAGTCGCGGCCTGCACTTCCGCCTGCCACGACTTTTGATAGAAAACTTTATTGCATTCCCTCGTGAACGCCACTCTCATATTTCTCTTCCAGTTCATCTTTGAATAACTCTCTTAATGCATCACACACAACGACATCTCTCCTCTTTCTTACTGTAAGAATAGCATATTGCAGAACTCGGTTCAATGGGATTCTGGGGACGGTGTTTTCGGCTCGTTTGATGTCCCAGTGGTTTCTGGTTTAGGATATCGACAGATTCACAGTCAGATGATGATTTGTAAAGAGTTCCCTATCGGTTCATTTATTTCCAGCATGCACCTTCGCATACACTTCATTTATTGCCTCGATATAGCAATTATAGGATGAATGCCTGTCCGTATCCTGTCTGGAAAGATGCATGTTTTTTTTGACCAGATAAGTTTCCCTAACCTTCATCCAATGGGCAGGCTTCAGAAATTTTTCCTTGGAATTCAGATCTTTTATTGATATTCCCTGTTCCCAACAGTACTGATCTGATCTTGTGTTTCCTGTTTTCTTATGGATCAATCGATACCAATTCCCACAATCATCTTCTCTTACAATACAAAGATCAATGCGAAATGGCGTCTTATTTTCCTTCTCCAACTGTACTTTTTTTGTCGTAATAACTGATGTGGAATCATCGCATGTTTTCCAGTCATTCCTGACCAATATTTCATTGAAGGATTCTATGATTGTAGTTTTTAATTGCCTTGGATCATTCCATATATCAATATTTTGCGCCTCTTCAATCCACAAATTAAAGTCATAATCTATCGCTTCTCGTTCATTCTGTGTTACAAGCCCTCTTTTTTTACTGCCCGCCACAGCCATCCGTGCCTGTATCCCACGGCCTTTAAGATTTTGCACCAGTTGATTGACCATGCCGGCACAGATACGATAGGATTCTTTCAGATAGACTTTGTCTGTTACAAACTTATACATAATATTCTCCTTTCGAATCCCACGCCTTCCAGATAGCTTCGTTGCTAAATCGTTACAATATAACAAAATTCCGGGGATAGTTCAAGTGCTTTTTAATCGCCCCAAGGATACTGCGTTTTTATCACAGTATTTATTGAAGTTCGCGAAATTCCGGTAAGTCTGCTAAGCTGGCGGACAGAAATACCGGAATGTTTTAATAACTGCAGGTATTGATTTCTTGTAAAAAGGTCAAGACGCTGAAAGTCCGAGGGGGAATTGCAAGATGTTTTTGCCTGAATTATCCTGAGAGCATCCACATCAGAAAGATGTACAGAAGAATGATGCTCCATGCATTTTTCGTCTGAATTACTATTGAGATAGTTCATGCATTCCACATGACTTTGAAACAAACTAAGAATTTTGTCGATATCTATAAAAGAAGCCTCCAAATCCGCATACGCATGGTAACTACTCCAGAAATATGTACCTGGTATCGTTTCCAATCCTGCGTGAAGTGGGTTTTGATGAATATATCGAAATATCGTTTTGAGGTGTCCCAGGTCATTTACCGGTTCACTTTTATATCGATCCTGAAACAGATTTCCTATGCGTTGATACCTCTGGTTGTACCATCTGACAAATTTTACTTCTATTTTCTGCATTATCATGCCGGGCTCTGTACTTGTATGCCCAATCAATAGATGTATATGATTATTCATAAGACAATAGGCATATACTCTGAAATTACAAATGTCTTTATAATAACGCAAAATGCTGATAAATTGCTGATAATCATATTCGTCTTCGAAAATAATCTGCTGATTAACACCTCTCAAAATGATATGGTTAATATTGAGAGCACTCTTTTTTCTGGCTTGTCTTGGCATAAATTGCTCCTTTCACAAATCACTGGGGGGGACGGAGTTTTCCGGTTCAATTAGTGTCACTTATGGATACATCAAAAACTCCCTCCCCTATGATTGCCTGATTAGATCAGCATGTTCCTGACAGCTTTTACTTTATCTACAGAAACATGAAATACTTCTGCAATCTCTTCTATAGAGTATTTTCCTAAATCCAGCATTGACTTTATTCCTGTTTCAATTCCAGTTTTAAATCCAGCTTCTACTCCAGCTTCAAATTCTGCTTTGCGAAGTTTCTTTTCTTCCTCTTCCTTGTCATATTCAAATATGCTCATAGCAATAACCTCCGCTCGATTTTTCCTTAGAAATTCGACAAAAATTCCCTCATGGATGCATTCGTTTACAGCACGTTCCACGGCTACATCCAACTTCATTTCTTTTGTGTAATTTCGTACTTTTGCCACATACTGTGCATACTCCTTTAGTATCAGGCATTGTTCCATCAGTTCCTCGTTGTGCCCTTCATTGATATTTAAAGTGAGTACTTTTAATTCCAGATTTGGTGTCTCCGTCAGGTTCTCATATGCATCTAACAGCAAATCCTCCCACCTGTCTTCTGGTCGTTCTGTCCCATTATAGAATACAAAAAAATTGGGGGGGTGGTATCTTCTGTAAGGTTGAAGAATATAATAGTACCTCCTGTTTTTGCAGGAGTCCAAAAATGTAGTATGTTGTTTCTGCCACCATGTCAAACTCCTGCTTTTGATTTTTGTTGGGTTTAAAAGCATGAATTTCTGAAATGATTTTAGAAAAAAACAAATAGACGGCATAGATGCCTGGAATAAAAAGAAATATACTTTGGGTTTATGGTAGCATTCTTTCTCTTCTGATTCAAGGTATTTTAAAATATTTTTCCATATTACCACCGTGGGAAGTGCATTATAACTCACATTGATTCAAAAAACACTGTAACACCAAACGAGTCGGAAAACTCCGTCCCTAGTGGTTTCTTCTAACTTCACCAATTGATAATCCCAGAATTTCCGCAATCTCATCAAGCGTATATTTACCCGTACTGTACATATACTGTATAATTTCTTTTTTTCCAGCTTCCCTGCCGGCCTCAAATTCTGCTTTGCGAAGTTTCTTTTCTTCCTCTTCCTTGTCATATTCGAATATACTCATTGCTATTACCTCCGACTTGTTTTTCCGAAGAAATTCTGTAAGAATATTATTCTGAATACAGTCATTCACTGCCTGTTCCACTGCAACATCTAATTCAGTCTCTCGAGCGTACTCCCTCACCTTTGCCACATATTGTGCATATTCTCTCAAAATCTGGCACTGCTCCATAAGCTCACCATTGTGACCTTCATTAATATTCAGTGTGAGTACTTTCAATTCCAGGTTCGGCTCACCCGACAGGTTTTGATATGCTTCTGAAAGATAATTTATCCAACTGTCTTCCTTCTTTTCTGTCCCATTATAAAATACAATAAAATTCGGTGCAGGAATTTTCTGAATCACTGAAGAATACAATGATCTGTGGTTTACAAACTTTTGGTATTCTGCTGATATGTAAAACAAATCTCTCAACGGCATATTAGGAGTATAGGTTGACTGATGTTCATACAAAAACAGTCCTGTATCTACAATAAATGCCAAGTCATTTTTCATTCCCATGTAGATAGCGTTTTCCAATGTTACAATTTCCAGCGCCGCTTCATCTTCATACGCACTTCCATTTACAGCATTATAAAGTGACAATAAATTCTTTCTGTCAGAAAACAGCATTCGAAATACAGTATCCTTATACTTTCTGTTTGCTGTCAGATTTTTTCTTACATTACAATTCTTCTTTACAGCAATTTTTCGATTCTTTCTTCTTGTCATAGATATACCTCCTGTTTTTTGCAGGAGTCAAAAAATGTACTGTTTTTTATCACTTCGAACTCCTGCTTTTATTTTGATCGGAATTTAAAAGCATGGATTTCTGAAATGTTTTTAGAAAAAATAAATAGACGGCAAAATGCCCTGAAAGTTTAAGAAATATGCTTTGATTTTATATTATCATTCTTTCTATGCGAGTTCAAGAAATTATTGACAGCGCAGATTTTCAGATTAGCGTAACAAAGGTTGCCATGGTATGCGTTGCCGCTGTAGCGCTGGGATCAAGTACATATGCTTGGTTTGTAAGTAACAATACGGTAAAAGGTACAACTACAAATATCAGTGCACAGTCAAATGCACCATTCCTGAAAATTGACAATGTAGCTGTAACAGCTGCTTCAGGAACAACAAAAACATTAACTGAGCCTACCGGAGAAACTAAATTATATCCGTCACAGGTTGTTGGTACAATAACTGGTGGAACAGAGGCAAAATTTGAATCTGCATATGCTTCTGCTAAAAATGCATCCACTGAATTAGCTAACTCACGTTTTACAGTCGGAACAGACGGAAAAGCTTCAGAAGCTGTTAGTGGTAAATACGCAATTCAGCAGACTTTCTACATCGGAACAAGTGATGATAAGGCTGGTTCCTTCAAAGATTTAAAAGTTTCTGCTGTTCAGATTAATGCAACTCAGGGTTCTAAATTAGAGGATGCTATGCGTGTTCTGGTTGTAGGCGAAGATGGTTGGGTTGTATGGCAGAAAGGTAACAATGAAACAGCAGGTTGGGTTAAAACATATACTAACACTGATGTTGATCCACAGACCATAAGCGGACAGGGTGTTGCCAAGAATAACTCTGATAGTGTAATTGATTCAGCAATTGCAGCAAAAACATCCGGAAAAGTTGATGTTTTTGTATATTATGATGGTGCTGACGATGATGTTTACACAGATCAGCTTGCTGACTTAACAGGTTGTGGCGTAACAATCACATTTACAGCTACTCCGGTTAATACAGATAATAAAGATGTCAATACCAACAACGATGTAACAGGCGCATAATACATAATTTGCGTTAATTATTAGATATGTTCCCACGGTTGTGGCGTGGGGAACATTTTGCATTTATAAAAAGTGATTATATTGTTTATACGATTACAGAGACTGGTACGGCAGATGTATATCTGGATGCCAGCGATGGTGCTCCTGTCACAATTACAGCAAAGGGTGGGGATGGTTCCAAGACGGTTACAGATTCCATACGTGTTGCGATCACTACGCAGGCAGTCGCGGTAGACGGAAAAACTCCTGTTGGAGAAGAAACGCTCCGGGTAGTATATGCAAAAGACAACGAAACAGGTGAAGGAAATGACAGTACTGCAAAAGCCGGATGGACAAGATCAGGTTCCGCTTCCCACGGACAACTCTCACATACGCGACCTTTCTTCTTCCATGATCCCGGACAGCAGCCTTGCCTATGATACTTCTGTCTATCTTGAAGATGCTGTTTTTTCCGCTTATGACGCAGACAGAGTCAAACTCCT
>OLOK01001096.1_pt1 | contig 24181 bp, 28 predicted proteins | sample 1672591 | NCBI WGS metagenome assembly OLOK01 (sample SAMEA3136703, study PRJEB25190) | human gut metagenome | biome: human gut; feature: human-associated habitat; material: faeces | place: Austria | collected 2013 | reverse complement strand
CTTAAGAACTTAGCAGCTACACTCAAAGTAGGTTCTTCATTATCTCCACATAGAGGAGAGCCATCAGATTTCAGGTATAACATACCACCTCTGTTACTAATTAGACCTTCTTCAATAGCCTTCTTAATCAGAACTTTAGTATCAAGATACTGGTCTTCTGCAACTCTTAAGAAAAGTTTTGGGTCAGCTTGAATTAGCTTGTTAATCTTCTCATGTAAGAACTCAATCTTAGTTGTCTTAGCAAGAGGTCTACCATCAATAGTCTCAATGATTACTCTTAGCTTATCAGCATCATCTTGAATTTCACCAAACTTCATGTATGACTGCATTGTAGCATTCATTTCCTTCTTAGCAGTCTTAGCTTCCTCACCTTCCTGTACAATTACAAACTGGTAAGTCATTTTAGGTCTGTCTTGAAGCTCTTGAAGAGAAGATGCAATATAGTCCTTGTTTGCTAAAAGGATTTTATATTTGATATAATCATCAGGGTCAGCCAAGTTCAAGAAATTATCTTGCTTAGTTAATCTCACTGTATAATTATCCCAGAAGTTATCTACCTTCTTATAGATAGACAGAGCATTGTATTCAAGACCCATTATCTCTTCAAGATAGGCTTTCTCTTTATCAGTGAGGGCATTTACATACATACCAGAACTCAATCTTGGTAGAGTAAACCATCTTACTGCTGCTTCTGCCATACCTCCATATAGGATATGCTTAGGGTTTGAAACTAAACCAGTCTGCTTGGGAACAAACCTTACTATAACTCTTTCATTTCTTAGGCAGCTAATAGGTTCATCATTGCCCTCTATTACTGCTTGTTTCTTTATTTTTCTTGTCTTTGGTTCTTCAAAGAGGTTATCCACATCAGGTATAACTGGTGTTTCCTTCATAATCTCTTCATCATCCAAAACCATCTTACTAACTTCTTTTGCCATATTACTTCTCCATTTAATATTTATATCTCCAAATATATCCTCCAGCCTGTGGTATCTTTCCATCTATACATAATTTTATTCTATTTTGTATTATATCTGTATAGTTGGAAGCCTCTCTTATGTTTCTATAAGAGTTAAGGACTTCTCCATCAGAGTTAATTTGAAGAACAGCATTAACATCTTTATGTTTAGTTGAATTTACCTTTCTAAAATTTTGATTGTATTCAGTAGTACACCATTCCAGATTATCTACACTATTATTAAGTCTAACACAATCTTTATGGTTCACTTCTGGTAGATTATCAGGGTTAGGTATAAAAGCCTCTGCTACTAACCTGTGAGCAAGTTTAAATTTATAAGAACCTTTGTTATACAATTTATAAAGAATATACCCATACTTATCATATTTAGGGGTTATAAATCTTTCCTTCTTACATCCATATCCTTGTATTCTATATACTCTACCTAAAGTGCTTACTTTATAATTATTAAAACCCTCTATAGGTTTCCAAATCTCTTCCATGTTAAAAAAAAAATAAGGGAAGAGGAGTTCCTTCCCCCTCCCCTTTTATTTTTATGCTTATCCTTGCAGAATTGCAGGAATTAATGACATAGTTCTTGTTGGGTCAAGCACACAAACACCTAATGTTGCCATCTTGTGAATTATTGCTGAGTCCTCATCAAATGACATATGAGGATTACCCTTAGCACCTGTGAATGGATTTCTCAAACCCCACTGGTAGCTTCTAAGTTCATTGTCACCCTTAATTCTACATTTAAAGATATTAGGCTGGTCCATAGTACCAATATACCAGATATCAAATCTGTAAGACATAGCAGGACCACCCATTGGGTGAATAATCTTGTTTCTTACAGGGTCATCATAGAATGGGTCTACATCAAGTCTAACTCTAACACCATTAGGAGCTTTATATTCCACAAATTGGAAACCAGCACTAAGTGCATTTGAGTGGAGTTTAGACTGAGTCTTTTCTACAACTCTTGTAGAGTTATTATCAAGTACAAAAGTAGTCCAGCCAGATATAGTTTGCAGAACTGCCTTATGGAACAGGATAGCACCTCTTTCACCAGTCTTGATGATAAACAATCTATCACTCATAGACAGTTTAGAAGCTGAAAGTTCATACAAGGCATCTTCAAGCAACTTCAAGCTAAATGTATTATAGTACATAGTATTGGCAACCTCTGTCTGTTCAAAGATACCAGCACCAGTCTTAATAACATTACCTGACTTACCAAAGTTCATGTATTCACCATTAGCATTCCTGTTTGAGGTACCAAATGCCATAGCATTATTCTTGTATTCAGAGAATTGTTCCTCTACCTCATAGTCTACGTAGTGCATCCACATATTAGCAGTATCCTTAACCTGCTTGCCATTTACATTCCTAACCATAGGAATACCTATAGCAAGTTTCTTGCCAAGCTTATTACCAGCTACCTTATGTTGGATTCTAATAACAGACCATTCATTTCTCATAGAGACAGGAGTACTAAACCTAATATCACCTACCTTTCTGGAGAGTTCCTTCTCTACAGGAGCAAAGTCTACAGAGAATCTTTCACCAGCTTGAAGTCTTTCAGCAGGACATCCAGTTGTATTACCACCCATAAGTTCTACTTTGTAGACAGCATTAGTACCTTCCATTCTTGCATCACCAAGGATTCTAAATGGATATACTTGGTTCAAATTACCTACAATAACTTCACCATCTGCAAACCAATCTTCTGGGAATACAAGATAGAAAGGTGATGTTCCCACACCAACATTAGCTGCACCTACTGCAACTACTGTACCATTCTCATCTCTTGCTTCTACAAGTGGAATATTCCTTCTTGCAGAACCAATAACATCCCAGTAATATTCATTATCATCCTCAAACTCTCTTACTGGGAACTGATTCAGGAATGTATCCAGAGTTTTCCCTCTATTGAATGCCAGCAATTGCACCATAAGGTTTGTAGCCTTTTGAGGTTGCATCTGGAAGATAGAGCCAAGGTGATTATCACTTGTCAGACCCTTCCAGGATTGGAAGCCTAACATTTGAAATTTACCTAATTTACCAGCCATAAAATTAATTATCTTTTAGTTTATAAATATGTTTAGACATCAGGAGTCCAGCCATTTCCAATATAAGATTCATTGTCCTCCTCAATACCACCAACATATCTTGGATTACCTGCTGAGGACCTTGAACTGCTACTTAGTTTGTGTTCCAGTTCTCTTAAACTTTGCTTGACTTCTTTCTTTACTTTGCCCTTGACTAAACCATCAAGGTTCTTAAAGCCATCAGTAAGTGTGAAGAGTACACTAAGATATTTCTTAAACTCAACTGGATTGTCTCTTTCATACTTTCCAATTGTAGTTAAGTATTCACCATCTTCTGTTTTGAATACAGGCTTAGCAATGTTATCAAAGGCTTTCTGTCTTGTAACTTTATCCAGTGGTATTCCTTCAAATACCTCTTTGTCTTCAAGCATTACCTTCTTAAGCTTTTCAGCCTGCTCCTTAACTCTTCTTTCTTCTGCTTTTGCTTCTTCTTGTGCTTCTTTGATGAGTTCCTGATAACTCTCAGTGAAGTACTTTCTGTTTTCTTCTAAGGCTTCCTTAGCATCTTCAACATCTGTACCTGCATTAAGAGATTTCTGAACTTCCCTTTGTGCCCTTGCATCACTGTATCCTCTATTTCTAAAGTCCTGATAAATAAGCTTCTGTCTAAGCATTTCACCTTTATCATTCTCAGCAGTGATATCTTCTTCTTTAATTGAATCAAGATATGAAAGAGTATTCTCATACTTCTTTATTTCTTCTGGTTCAATATCAGCATTAAGAGCAGCATCAATTCTCCTTTGTCTTTCATCAAGTCTTGCTTGAATTTGTTTTTCAACTGCTTCAGCAAAGTCTTCAGGTTCACTGATACTCTTTAATGTTTCATCATCAAGGTCAGGGAAGATACCCTCATCTTTCAAGGCACTGGCAATGGAAGAGTAGAAGTTAGTTTTGGGAGAAGTACCACCATCCTTTTCAGAGTTGGTATCTTCCTTTTCTTGATTATCTTTATCTTCACTACCTACGCCCTCTGGAGTGTCAAATAGATTTTCTGCATCTACTATCTCTTCCTCAGTAGTTTCCTGTTCTTCTTCAGTATTTACAGACTCTTCAGTCTTAGTTTCTTCTTGACTATCTTCAGTAAATAGACCTTCAATGTCTACCATTTCTTCTCCAGATAGTATAAAATCTTCATTTAATCCATCCATAATTTTCTCCCTAATTATTAACTGACTGCAAAGTTATAATAACTATTTGATATAGGCAATATGGTAATTAAGATGCTTTAGATTATATAAATAAAACCTTTATTTACTGAACAAAAGAAAGGGTGTAATAACAAGTACTACACCCTCTCAATAATTATGCTTCCTTAAAATACTTCCATATTTTACATCCACCCTTATAATCATCATCCTTGAACCAGAAGTTGATTGCAGACTCTATGATTTTTGTATCAATATTATCTCCGAACCAAGCTTTAAATAGTTCACAATAATCATGATATTGGGCATTGATTGCAACATATACATCAGCATGAGTTACAGATTGAGGAATTATTCCTCTATATCTTTCACATACCTCTTTGGCTTTAGACATGTCAAATTTCTCTCCAACATATTTCCTTCCATTTTCAGTATGATACATTTGAGATACAGTATATTTTGCATAGGATTCATTGAAGTGTTCACCTTCATTTCCTTCTAACATCATTTCCATCAATCTCTTTTTATCCTCATGGTCCATATACTTCATCTGTTCTATAAACTCACCTTTTGGGCTATGTCTATTAAAGTAGAAATCCTCATACATTTCATAAGGGTCTCTCATATCTTTGAAATCTTCTTCAAAGAATTCACCTCTTTCAGAATCTCTTCTCATGCCTCTACCTCTACCTCTGCCTCTTGCAAACTTTTCAGTTTCAAAATGCTCCTTGAGTTTTCTCATAAAGTCATCATCAGACATTCCTCTGCCCTTATTTCTAAGGTACTCTCTTAATATAATTTCATCCATAATCACAGTTATTTAGCAGTTAATAATTCCTTGAAACCTTCTAAGTCCTGCCCATTAAATACTAAACTTTTATTTGTTAATGGTATATTGAGTTTAATTGTTCCACCTCCAATATTAATATCTCCCATAAATGGGGTCTTGAAGGTAAATGGTTCAGTAGTCATGACTGACTCTATCATTTCAGATAGGATAGCTTCTACATCTATTTCACCATTTTCATCTGCAATAAGCTCAAGTGTTTTGTTTATCTTGCTGAGATTCTTGTCTAATGCTCTTGTAATTAAAGGTTTAGCAAAACTAATCATAGGATTTGTCTTTGCTACAGCTTCAATTTGAGTACCAAGGAATGTCTTTAATCTGTCTGTCAGTTGGGGTATAGTTACCATAATTACATATTAGCTTTAATAAATTCTTCATAGGTTACATTAGGATTAGATTTACTAAACTCTCTGAACCTTCTAAACATCTCCATCTCTTTGTTAGTGGCATCAATTATCTTACCTTTTAACTTCTTCACTATCTTAAGTTGATGTGTTAATAGGTCTTTACCTTCCTGAGTACCTTCAATCCTACCTTTCACAAGGCTCAGAATTTCAGCTTGTACAAGACTCTGTAGCTTATTATAAGTATCTACATAGTCTTCATCTTGAAACAGCATATTCTTTTGTTCATCTGTCATAGGCTCTATTTCTGAATCTATTTCATCCCAGATTAACTTCTGAGGAGGCTGTTGTACTTGGGGTTGGGTCATTTGTTGCATTCTTTGTTGCTTTGCATTTTCAAGTAGCTGTTTCTGTTTCTCAAGAAGCTGAATCTGCTCCTCAATATTACTTCCAATAGAAGTTGTACTTAATAATGGGTCCCCTCCCCCTAATATTACTTGATTTACTGGAAACATAATTAAAACAAATAAAAGTTAGTATTTAAAGAAAGAAAAGGGGAGAACTGACTCCCCTTTAATTTATCAGGCAGTTGGAGCAGCAGCAGTTACTACTCTTGGGCAACCACATTGATTAGCTCCTACATAACCAGTTATAGTAGGTTCATTAGGAAGACAAACCTGACCATAGATTACATTACAAGTCTTTCTATCAGTATAATTGATACCAGCAGTAAATGCCTTATCAATTTCACATTGAATCAACTTATCTTGGTAAGGTCTTATAGCAGCATTAATAGCTACCTGAGCCTTCAAATCAGATAGTTCTTTCATTATGCTGTCATCTGCATCTCTCTGAGATTTATACAGATTGAATGAATCTCTATTATGTTGAGCAGTCAACACATCAAATCCATCTCTTGTAGACTTGTATAAACCAAAGTCTGCATCTACTTGACTCTTGTAAAGTCCAAACAGTTCTTGGTCAATAGTCTGTCTATCTTGGAACCTTTGATTCTGTTGAGTCAATGCCCATTGATAAAGACCTCCTTGAAGTGCAAGAACATCTTCACATTCTTTCATCTGAACTTCATATGCAGATGGACTATTTCTACTACCTCCTGCCATTCCAGTTTCAAGACCATTGATGTTAATATTAGCACCACCAAGTCCAGAACCCAAGCCACTACCACCTAACAAACCAGCTCTTCTATTACCAAAGAGTGCCCATGCACCAAGAGCAGTACCAATAATACCTAATGTCAAACCTGCATTGGCTTTTCCATTAATATCTCTCTTGTTAGGACCATAATAACCATCTTGATGTTCTACAATCTTTTCTTTTTCAATAATTTCCATAATACCTGAAATTAATTGTTCTTAATAATTTATCTATCTCTGTAAGCTTACACTGCCAAAGTTATGTAAATTATCTCAGGTATCATAACATTACTAAAAAGCCCCATAACTATTTAAGTTACAGGGCTTTAATTTAGCACTATGTTACTAAAGTGCTATTAACTATCAAATGCTATTGAATCTTTCCTTCCGTGGTGTTTATAAAACACATCAACTATCTTATTATATATGTATGTTATGACATAAGCATCAATTTCATCATTATCTCTTTGTGGTATATAACCTATATATTCCCAAATATTATTCTTGATGTGCTCAGCTTCATGTATTATACTACTTCCTCTTCTTGAGTTAACTGCCACAAGTGCAGCTCCATACTGAAATCTTGTGATAGCTAAAGGTTCTGGACCACTATCAAATAGATAAGATACTTCATCCCAACCATCATATATCAGTATAGTCAGCCTATAATCAAATATAGGAACTGTCATCTTCTTCTTTGTTACCATAACATACCTTATTTTTATTATTCTATTGTGACAGTAATTTCTTCTCCAGCTACCTTAGCTTTTAACATCAGGGAATATAACTCCTGAAAGGTAGAAGTAGAATTAATTACTTGTCCTTTTATCTTGTTGTCTCCAACCAAGATACATCCTAAGGTGTCAGCAGGCTTATTTCCTACATGAATAAGGACTCCTGAATAACCAGGAACATCAATAAGTCTGGGTAATTTTCCTCCACAGAATTTAGCCCATGACCTATCTTTGAACTTAGGACTTACTGTATTCATGTCTATTTTATAAGTTCCAGTAGGAATTGCTGTTTCACCATATACCTTCTTTGATTGTATCTCTGAAAGAGGTGAGTCTTCTGTTAATCCTCTATCTGTATCTTCTAATGTGTCACACTCATATATACCATTTACATACAAATGTCCAATACAATAATTCTTAGTTTTATATTTTCTAATCAGTTTTAATTTCATAACTCCAAACAAATTTTCCAGCATGAGACAGTTTCCCATTACAACATGCTGATATATTACATCTATTTACTCCAGTTTTAAGTTGAGCTTCATATGAATTGCTGAACACATTTAGCAAATTATTATCCAAATCATATTGATATAGAGGCTTTCTTCTATTAGTATTACCCTTTATATTTGGATGGTTCTTTAGCTTTTCTTTGGTAGCTTCTGACACATCTTTGTTAAGATGTTTAAGTCTTATTTTATTTTTAGTATTATCAGAAAGTCTATGACCAAAGTTTCTTTTATGACCTAAGGCTTTTAATCTAATCTTATTCTTAGTTTCTTCAGACATTTTACCTGCCAAGTTCCCTCCATTAGCATCATTGTAAGATTTTCCTAATATATTTTTATAAAAGAATATAAGTCTTATTTCAAACAACTCTGCTTTTTCTTTACTTAAATTAGTAAATAAAACTTCATGTTTAAAGCTATTCCAACCATATTTCCTAATAGATTTACCAAATATAGTTTGTTTGCCATAGCCCCTCATCCACCTGATGTTAACATCTCCTCCTGTTATTCCAATATAAACTTTGCTAGAAGGAGATGTGTGTCTATACACTGAATAATTCATATAACTTACCTATGGTATATTTATCTCCTTTAAATATTCTTTTAATGGTTATGTTCATCTATGTTCTTGTGTAAAACTGTTTTATAATCACCTTTTCTTAATTGACAACTTAAGTCTGTGCACATAATAGTCATTAAGTTCAAGACTTGTTTTCTTAACTCCTTCACCTCCTCCTCCAGACTGTCACTTCTTTTTAAGGCATCATCAAGCCTTTTTCTGTTATCATCTGAGAGTTGCTTGTAAAATTCTAAAGACTCATTCATATTCTTTATCAGATTATTATCAACCTCACTGTTGTATTTCTTTCTTGCAAAGAACCATGAAGTCCAACCACTAACTATAGTAGTTAGAAATCCTACACCTGCTGTAATCAGTATTCCACCATCAATCATATTATTCAACTATTTCTATAAACCTTTGAGTTTTGTTTTTAACATAGGGATTTCTTTCTCTTATTTGTACCTCTACAACAGTATGTTTCTTCTGAAACCATCTAAATAAAAAGAACTTCTTTGGAGGCTTAACAGTCTCTCTTCTGCCTTGAATAGCAGTAAGTCTTTCTAATTCTATAGTAGGAGTTGAAACCACTACATTTGGATACTTTAAATATAAATGGTTTTGGAACCACTTGTCTCCCATGATAGTATCAAGTTCAAAGGAAGGATTCTTAAAAATAGTGTCAGGAGTTAACAGAGTGTCACTCTTGTTTATAGAACTAAGCTCATATTGTAACTGTTTCAACCTTTTATCTTTAATGCCAATCTCTTCCCTCATCTTATTTATCTTCAGGAGAGTTGAGTCTTTAAATGTATTAAGTTGCTCTATAGTAAGTTTATAAACCCTACTCTGATTAGTTACATTTGAAAGCTCCATATCATAAGCCTTTATATTTTCAATAGAAGTATTATATTGCTTGGTTAATTTTACATTGGAATTATATAATATACCACATGCAATTACTAATACTCCTATTATAATTAAACCAATTTTCTTCATAATACTTCAATTTTTAAAGGACTATTTCCAATACTTTTCTTTGAACTCATCTAAATCTTTCATGGACCAACTGAGTTCCTTAAAACCTATAGCATGTTCTCCTTTTGGGATTTTACCAGCTCTGACATAGTTATCAAAAGTAGCTCTGCTGATTCCTGCTAATTGGCAAAATCTATATTTACTAATTCTTTTAGTAGTATCAGTAGCATTTTGAACTGCTTTCATTATAGCTATTGCAGACTCTTCATCAACATTAGAATTACCTGCATCCATATCATCTACTTTACTTGCAAGTAAATCTCTAATAACCTTAGTTAACTTGTTCATCTCCTTCTCCCTCCATACTTTTGGTGACAATAAATAGCACAACTTACAAATATACCACCTATTATCAGATTTAATAACAGTAGATTAAAATCATCTACTGGAATAATAAAATAGTTATCTACAAAAGCTACTATTTTATTAACCACTATGTAGTGAATTGCCATCTTGTGATATATGCAGAACTTGTAAACACAACTACTTATGTACATAGGAATGGTGGTAAGAATAGAACTGCCACCTATAAATAATGTAATATCGAGATAAATGTCAAAGTATGCAAGAATATTACTGATGAAGTCCATAGATGCTATCAGCATAGGAACATATTTCACACTTAATAGTTCAAGCTTGTAGATAACTACACTTCTCATGGTCACTTATTGGATTTGACTCTTCTTCTTTTATTTGGAGCTACACCACCACTTGTACCATTGTTAGATTTTGGTCTTCCCATAATTAATTAGTTTTAATTTTTAATAAGTAATTCTCTCAGTCTATTGATTACAAAACCTCTAATACCAATTCTATTATCAGTACCAGAGTTAGAATCAATGTATTTAATAAAGTCTTCCATACTAATATTGTATATCTTGACTTCTACTTCCTCTTGATATAAAGTACTAAGTACTTCTTGTGCAGACTTATTAATCTTAGATTCTATCTCCTTTACTGAGTCTTCCTCTTCTTTAGTAGCTGTCTTGCTTTCTACTTTTTCTTTTAGTTTTGTGTATTCTTTAGTCTTTAACTTCTCAACTAAGGTAACCTTTAGGTTTTCTGTCTCTTTTGATTTAGCTGATAATTCTGAGATTGTGAAAATACATGCTCTTTTACCTTCAGGACTAAGACCATCAATGGTCATTGCATCTACAAGGTCTGAGATAGATTTAATTTCAAATCTACTCAATTTAGTAATAGTAAAGTCTTCTTTCTTATTAACTTCTTTAACTTCCTCTACTTTTTCCATTTTAACTTCCATGCTATCTTATATTATAATGTTAATTTATCTACTGCTGTCAAATAAGCTTCAATTGAATCAAGGATTCCTGACCTTTGAGAAGCTGTTCCATCATTAAATGTTACATTCAAGTTATTGCTAACCTGTCTATTAAATGTAGCAACTTCTGTTTTATTTGCAATACTTGTTACAGTGCCCATATCTACACCTTGCAACTTTGAATCTATGACCCTTACACTTCCTCTTACAGTGTATGCACTATCACTCCCTGACATAATAGAAGTATAGCTTACCATATTCTTTTCAGTTATTTCCATATTTATTTAATTAATGTGATTACAAAGATATGTAATATACTTGATATATACAACCTAATAAGTGAATTATTTATAGTTTTATTAATATATTATGCAGAACCAACTAATGTTATCTTTAACAACTTACCAGCACTTGCACCAGTCCTTGTATTATAAATATAGCAATTAGTATAAGCAGTTTTACCAACATGATATTTACCACCTAAAGTCATACATGGAACACTAATAACATAATTTCCACTACCATCTGGACCAGATATTACATTAGCCATACCTTTACCTATTTCATATTGGTCAACTCTAAAGTTTCCATTATAATCAATAGTTTCCATAGATACGCTATAAGTTTTTAAAGTAGCTAATCCAGCAGAAGCTTTATCATGTATAGTAAATCTATATTGATAATAACTATCTGAATTATCATTAACTCTTGGAGTAGTACTACCAACAACAGAATATTGAAGATAACCTTGAATAGGAAATTGAGTAAGATTATATTGCTTCATACAAGGAACACTTTGTCTTCTTGTATTAGATATACCTCTATAAAAGTTCATATTATATTCAGGAGCTTCTTTCCATTTAAGTCTTTCATTGGAATATATACTGTCAGATATAAATAATACTATGGCAATATCTTTACTAAGTTTACCTTCCCAATCTAAAGAATCATCTACCAAAAACAAGGGTAGTTTACCACCAGTGATTGTTCTACCATATATTTTGTAATATGCTTTTTGTTTGCTTCTACTACATATAGCAACTCCTAATTGATTCTTTTTATTATTACCAATTAGCTTGTCAATACTTAATTGTCCTCCTGTACTTGTTTCAAATATTAAAGAATTAATATTAATAACAATAGCTGAATCAGGAGAAGCATTAGCTGGAAAAGTAAAGTCAAATATAGGTTTTGCATTATGATTATACCCATTAAAGTCTGAGGCTCTATAATACCAAGTGCTCTGTCCTGATACTGGTTGTCTATAATAAATAGCATCTCCTGTAAGGTTAGCAACAGTAGGCTGTATTATAGCTACATTTTCAAACCCATAGTGTATAGACTTAAACTGTTCCTCACTAAGAGGGGCTATACTACTATAAACAACAGGATGTCTATCAGTCCACATATTTACATTACTTGAAACACATTGTGTTCCCAAATCAGTACTACCAATTCCTAAAGTTTGTGGTATATCATTGTGAATACCTATTGGGGCAGTTATTATTCCATTGCTATGTGCCATATCTTAACCTCCACAAGATTTAGCTGCAACATAGCCTGTAGCAATAACTGTCCCAGTATATATAAGATTATCACATATTAGATTACCATCTATTATGATAGCTTGAGATATGTCATAATCATCTAAGTTTTCTACCTTAGATAATAGAGAAGGTTCATGCCCCCCCCCCATTACTCTGGCAGATATACATCCATTAGATATAATATCTCCCTTAACTACTAAATTAACTTTCACTTTTTCCATACTTTTATTTTAATTTATTTAGCTCTAAACAATATAGAACCAGCTTGATAATTATCTCCTAAATATCTTGCTGTATAATTCACATAATTATTTTGAGAAGTTTGTACCCTTGTAAATGATTGAGAATTAAATGTATATGATTCTCCTTGACTTAACATTTCTCCAATTGGAGCAGGAGATAAAGATTCACCCATACCACCTAAGAATGCTCCAGGAGGCTCTGATTCAAGCATAACTGAGAACCTTGCCTTTTCCCAAGCTCCCTTGATAGATGTAAATGTACATTCTAAATGATATTCATTAGCAAATTCATTAACGACCCTATACTCAAATTTGAAGCTATTAGGCTCAGGTTTAGCAAGAGTTCTAACTTCATGTGCTGTCTCAAGATGACTTTGATTCAGTGAATATATTGTAGTATTAACAGATGGGTAAGACTGTTCTGAAGCTTCAGCATAGGAAGCAACCATATAAACATCTATTTTACCATCAGCCCAATTAGGAACATTTAATGTTACAACATATTCTTGAGACATCATCTCCATTACAGACCTATTTAATGTTCTAAATCTTAATTCTCCAGTTGCCTGATGTCTGATTATACAGCCAATATAAGCTGTTCTAATAAAACCAATTTCATTAATAGAAATTTCAGCATTCTGTTTTAATAAGATAGAGCATCTAAATTCAGAATTTGGGTAAACTGCTGGGTCAGGGTGCATACTAAAAATAGTAGGTGCATTATGATTATATCCTACATAGTCAGTTAATCTAAAAGGTTCAGAGCTACCACCAGTAGGATAATCAAACCCCCATCTTTGCATAGGCTGTCCAACAGGAGGTAAAGCACTGCTACTCCCAGAAGCAGGGAGTACTATACCAAAATTACCATTAGCAGCTTTATACCAGTCAGCTATATTCCCTGTAAATAGTGCAGGATATTTGACTGGTTTTATCCTACTGAGGATATTTATTCTATCTTTTACAGCTTCCCCACAAATATATCCAACATCATATACACCATTAACAGGTCCAATTCCTAATACATAGTAAGGGTCACTAAGATTAATGGGGGCTGTAATTTTTCCATTACTGTGCGCCATTTTCCTCTGTTTTTACCCACTCACTACTATTTAATATAGTTATGAGTTCTTGTGAATCAAAATCATAAGACTTAATATTATCAGATGAGGTTAATACAGGCTCTACATGTTCTAAGTGTATGATATACTTAGTACCAGCTATATTACTTCTCCAGTTAGGTTGAATAGTAAATCCTTTAGCTATTAACCAGTTTTTAGTTACAATTACATATTTCATAATTTTCTTATTAACTTTAAGGGAATATTTGTTTAGTCTCAGGGAAACTCTTTGTGATATTCTTATCATAAAGAACTTCTATTTCAATAGGCTTGTCAAGTCCTATCATTGCAGCTATTGATATATTATATATGTTATCTTCTAAAGTTATAGCAGGTATATTATATATACCATCTTTAGAAAACTGTTGAACCCATTGTTGAGTTGGTTTATCAGAAATGTTTGCTCCTAATACTGCAATAAAATAAAAATCTTCTGGCATATTATAAGCATCCATTCCACTAATTTTCAATTTATAAGCTGGTACTTCAATCGGCTCTCCGGTATCTGCTTCGGGATTCGTAGCTGTTGCAATAATACCATTAAAGGTTGCAGTAGTACTATTTACTACAATTTTATTTGTTGTAACTTTGCCAGTAGCAAAATCTGGATAATCAACGGCTTTATAGGCAAAGTTATCAAAGTTCAATGCAAACACTGGATTTGGAGTACCATTTGTCCCTCTATACAGAGAGCTCCTTATATAATTTCCAATACCTATACTAATAGCCATATTGTAAAGTATTATCAGTTTCTACAGTAATCTCTTTTATAATCTCTGGGTTCCATCCAGGATAAAAAACAGTTTCTATAGTTTCATCACTTGATAACATCTTCACTGTACAAGTTACATTGTCTCCTGATATATTCTTAACTAAGAAACCACCTTCACTCTTAAATGTGCCTACCTTTAAATTAGCTAAGAAGCCTACTTGAAGGCTTGTCGAAGCACCAGTTTTTGTTCTCATCTTTGTATAAGTTTAATTTTTAATTCTAATTGTTCATTCCTTCTCTCCAATATCTTAACTCTCTCTTCAAGAGACTTAGTCCTATTCAATATACTTTGTATTCCTAAAGTATTCAGTTGGGTAGCACCTGCAATAAGTGATATTAAGTCAGGGCTTATATAATTAATATAACCATATCCATCTTTGTCCATACCACATACAGTAGGTAGTATATTCCTAACCTTCTGCCAACTTAGACCAGTGTGTACATTTCTATCTGCATATTTATCTTTCCTTGAAAGAGCTTTATCATTGTAGGTAAAATCAAACACTTTACCTAATAATAATAACTTAGAAGCATAATCTACTTCATAGTCTAACCTATTCTTAAGATTCTCATCAGAACTTGTCATGGCAGTAATACCACCTGTAGCACCAATGTTACCTGTAAATTGCCAACTACCACCTCCATAAACCATAATATATGATTTATTAGAAGAGCTTCCTACACTACCACTATTAGTCCACCACCAATACATATGATCATCACTATGAACTCCTATACCAAATACATTATCAGATGCTGCAATCTCAATACCTCCATGTTGTCCATTACCATAAAATCTTCCATATACATTAAATCCTGAACAACCTGTCGAAGCTCTTACTCCTACAACATCTAATCCACCACCAGCAGTTACTATACCACCAGCATATATTCTACCAGAAGCATTCATCCCACCAGCAGTATGTATAGCATCAGAACTTGTACTTCCAGTATATATCTGTTTATTACCATAAGCTCTAAGCCATGTACTGTCAGTCATCCACCATCCACCATCATAGGTTTCATTATACCATCCTGTAGATCCAACAGTTCTAAGCCAACCTGATGAAAGATGTATTCCATCACCATTTATATAACCGAAATTTGTATACCATCCATTCAGACTAAGGTTTGCTAGACCACTACCACCCTGAGTATAGATTCCAAATGTAGAACCATCATTCATTCTTATAGATCCTGCAAATACTCCGGGTTGGTGAAAACCGATCCCAGGTTTAATAGTATTAGCAGTACCATTACCGTTGACCATTATACCTAATTGAGAATAGTCATTTCCTGTTGGCTCTCTGAAATAAGTATTATATAGTCTACCTTCTGAATAATTCCAATGACCAACCGCTTTATAGTTAGACATAAAAGTTATCATTCCATCTTGATGCCAATTTAGACCAGTATCTGTATCCCCAATTGCTAATGATATAGATGGTATTGCGTCAAAAGAATATCTGTTCTTATCTACTATTATTTTTCCTCCAACAAGCGTATTATATCCATTATTACATAGAGTTACATTTCCTGTGCCTCTATATTGTAAATGCACACTATATCCTCCAGTTCTATTTATTTCACCAGTTTCTCCATCTGCTTCAATTCTTAAACTTCCTACTATTAATCCAGTTGTTACTGCTTGACCAGTAACATCCGAAGTGCCATTAAAAGGTCTTCCAAAAATATTTCTTGTAAATCTTAGATTATCAGGAGCCCAATATACATAATTAAACGTTTTTTCCATTGGAGAATTATCCTGTGAATTTTTGACAGGAGCATTATATGTATAAGATCCATTAGCCCAAGAATATCCATCTGGTTGTACCTGTATTTTTTGATTATTTGTAGTTCTATAATAATATATGCCTCCTCCACGTAAATATATAATTTCTGTGGAAGCCATCGTATTTTGTTCTCTTCCTCCAAAAGCAGTTTCTCCACCGTAAGAACCAGCGTACCAATTTAATTTTGCAGCAATAGGAATTGTTCCCCAACCAGAACCTATCACATAATAGTCTAGCAATAAAGAAAATCCAGATTGGTGTGAAGCCCACGTAGGTTTATTTCCTCTAAGTCCATTAAATATAGTAATTCTTAAAGGAGTTCCTCCATAAGAAGGTGCACCAATTATACAAGGATACCATGTATTAGAATCTAAATTTGATAAGTCTAAAGTTAATTGCTTGTTGCTTAAATGACTAAGAGCTGCAGTCCATGTTGATCTTCTTATAAAATTATCATCTGAAGAATAAAAATAATCACCTTGATCTTCTGGATTAACAGCTGTTGATATAAATGGTACATAAAGATTTCCAGTCATAGTATCCCCTGTCTTAAGAACATATCTAGAATCTGTTGAAGCCTGTGTAAGATACACATTACTATCAACTGAACCATCGGCCTTGAGGAATTGAGAAGAAGTACCACCAGATTTTCTAAATGCAGTAGATACAATCCCAGCTTGGAAAGTTTTAGCAGCAGTAATATTCTGAATTGTATTCAGAGTTACATAATTATCTAAAGAATTTGATTTAAGAAATCCCTGTGAATTTACCCATGTTTGGGTTGCAAGGCCCATAGTTGCCAAAGCAGTAGCCGTAACATATCCCTTTCCGTTTACCCAAGATTGAGTGGCATAATTCTTATCTGTTACCCATGCCTGAGTTGCATATCCATTTAAAGCAGTGGTAATATCTCCAGGTGTGGCTAAATTAGGCAAAGTAATAACACCATTTACAGGTTTATAGACAGTGCCATTCAATGATATGTCTCCTCCACCAATAGCCTGTCCATTAATCCATTTCTGAGATGCAGCATCATAGACAAGAGCTTGTTTGTCTTGAGGGTTGCTAATATTTGTATCAGCTAAATCTTGTAATGTAAATGATATACCTCCTGAAGAGCTAATACCAAGAGCTGTGATACCTCCTGTCATATAGAAGTTAGCCATCTCTTCAGCACCATCAGAGTTATATTTAACTCCTTTTATAGCATTTCTTTCAGCATCATACTCCAAGAATATATCTCCAATCTTTATCTTAGGAGTTTCTATCTTGTTAGTAAGATAGATTTCTGTACCATTAAAAGTACCATAAACATTACCATTAGCTTGATATGTAGCACCCCAGAAAGTAGCATTCTTTAATCTATTAATAGAATCCCTATTTTCTTTACCTTTGTTACCTGCATATGCAGTATCAGCAGTTTCACCTAAAGCAAGTGATTTACTAATTTCTACATAAGATGTTCCTGACCATCTATAAGTAAGATTAGTGTCAAGTGTTACATATATCTTTCCACTTTCTCCTGTAGCAGGCAGTGCTGAGAAAGTACTATATTCAAGTACATCATCCACATAAGAAGGAAGGTACATTGATGATATTAAACCATCATTGTCAAGAGGTACTACACCTCCTGCTCTACCTTTCTGACTCAATGGGATATAATCTTTAACAGCTTCACTGATAGCTGTATTCATTTGAGAGGTTGTAGAATAAGGACTAAGAGCTTTAGTAAGATGAGATACAGCTATCTGTTTATCAGGGTTATCTCCATCACCAAGTATAGACCATAGGAGGGCTTCATCCATTCCACCTCCACCTCCACCAGTATTAAGACCTAAAGCTGATACAAAGCTATTAGAGTAAAAGCCTCTTGGAGTACCATCAGATTTATTTGTTACAAATATATCCTGATTTGAATCTTCTGCAAAGTAACCTGCTATCTTGTTCCATAGTGTCTTTTCAGCTAATGTAACATGGATATCAGCATTATTTATATGATTATTTAATAGGTTCTGTACAGGAGTTACTGCATCAACTACAGCCTTTGAGATGGCTGAATTAGTTTCTGACTTAGTATAATAATTACTTAGGTCTACCTTAATATCAGTGAGTCTCATTGAAGACCAATGAGTTGCTCCTGCCTTTTGTATAAATAGCCTATCTTCAGTAGGAGTAGTATCAGCCCAATCACCAACATTAGTTAATTGACCAAGAGAAGAGGCACCTCCTGTACCTCCACCCCCTCCATCTGATTTACCCATAGCTGTAATACCTCCATAAGTGTAGAAGTTTCTTCCTACCTCTGCACCATCAACTATCTTATTTACAACATACAGGTCACTATTCTCATCTTCCTTAAACCATTTACCTATTATATCTTTTACAAGTTGAGTTACAACATTGATATCTACATCTCCACCACCTGTGGGAATATTATCTATTTGTTGTTTAACCCATTCTTGAGTAGCTAAACCTGTTAAGTCAAGATGGCTCTTTGGAATAATTTCATTTTCAGCATCAAGAGCCTTCCACATATCTTCAAGTTTGAAAGTCTCTTCAGGTATCTTCATGCCATACCATTGTTTAAGTTTAGCATCATAACCTAAATAGAACTTATCAAATGTCTTATCTACACTGTTATCTGTTGTAGACTTCTTGACATCAAGAAGCTGCCATAAATAAAGAGAGCTAATTGAAGAATAGAATTGTAATGTAGTTACCTGAATATCATCAGGTTTAACATAATTGGCTTGACAGGCTAAATCTACAACCAAGAAGGCATCTTTATAGACTACCCTTGCATCATAACCCTTTGAATAGCTTACTTCAAAACTGTATTCTCCAGTTCTTTGTACTGAACCTTTTATGGTGAAGGTAATTTCATTTCCAGATACAGAATAGTCAGGAACACTAATTAATGTACCTGAACACAATACCTTGAATCTTATATTTGTAGCAGTGGACAGGTCCTCAGGAATGTTAACATTATCAACAGTCTTAGTTATAGCCCATACTACCTTTATATCATTACCTTTAACTATTTCCATATTAATTCAATTTGAATTGACTCTTGAGGTCCTCTATAAGTTTATTGACCTCTTCTTTAGTATAATAATTAGATAAATCTCCTGCAATCTGCACATTAGATTTAACTTCTATACTATTAACCATTATATTACTATTTGTTAGTGTATTATCACACTGACTGGCATCATCTACAATAGTAAATACTGAGGATTCAGTTATTCTTGCATCATAGTCTTTTGACCAAGATGCTTCAAAGCTATAATTACCAATCCTTGTATTCCTTCCTTTTATTGTAAACTGGACTTGATTAGTATTCAGAATAATATAATCTGTTATTTCAAGCTTCCTGCCATTACTATTCACATAAATAGTAAGGTTACTTACTGTATCTAAGTCTTCCTTGATAGGAACTCCATCAACTACCTTAGTTATACTCCAAGTAACCTTAATATCATTTCCTCTCAAAATGTTCATTATTTATCCTCTTTATGTAGCAGGAGCAGCCTCAATAGTTACTGGAATAGTTGTACCATCTATCAAAGTAAGAGTTCCACTTGTTATAACTCCAGCAGAGTCTTTAATAAGTTTTAGACTCTTTACACTCTTTGAGAATGTATTCCATACATTATAAAATTCTTGTCTTCCAGATACAGGCTTTGTAAGATTAGTTCTCATTTCACCTACATCCTGCATATCTTTATCTGAATAATCATTGGTAGATAATCCCTTACCTGCTACAGCCTTTACAGCATCAGTAATCCCATAACCTTCCAAGGTTGTGGGTTTATTAGTTACATTATCAAAGGATATAGAACTGTCTTTACCTAAGACAGTCCATTCTCCATTATTAAAATATCTTGCAGTACCTTTATACAACCATAGCATATTGGTTGGTACTGGATTAGGTGATATTGCTATTCCATTTAAATTTTTCATATCATTATTTATTAGTAGTATTACTTCTTTTTCTTAACTGGATTACTCCAGTCTTTTTAACTATTATACTATAATTAGACATATCTATTGAATCTACATACTCATATCTCCAAATGAATCCTAAAGCCGATGTTTTCTTCCCTTTTAATGAAGTTATAATACCATTAGCATTACTCCTTTCTGAACCTTGAACACCTGCATAATGTCTTGCAGCTTCTATTATACTCCCCCAAGATTTCATGAAAATCCCTTCAAGAGAATATTGGTAAATTCTAATACTATTAGGATTATCACTTCCTTTAATTCCATACATTGGGTTAGTTTCATGCCTTCCATACATAGGGTTATTTTCCCCTTTATGGTTAATGTTGGGAGAGGTATTATCTCCCCCATCAGTTATATTATAAGATTTATTGTGCAACTTATACCATCTTATCAAATATTTTTCAGTATATTTAGCCTCTCTTATAGAAACACCTTCAAGCACTATTTTATGTCTAAAATTATCCCACCCATATTTTCTAATAGCTTTTTCAAACAAAGGTTGGCTTCCTGTTAAATATCCTTTGCCTTTTTGCCATCTTTTTCTCAGGGAGGTTCTTGTAATACCTACATACACTTTTTCTGATGGGCTTTCATGTAGATAGACATAATAGTTAGCTTTCATTTAATTTTCTCTTAGATTGTCTTAGACTTATTTTGTCTTTTAGAGCATTATCCTCAGAATGTTTCTTCTTCTCAAAGAGAAATTTTTCCTTATCTAATTTGAACCTTCTATTCATATCTTCTATCTTAGCATGTAATTCCTCTTTTTTCTCTGGAGATAATTCTTCAATTCCATCATCTAAGTTATCAGATGAATTAATTTGAGCAATTATAAGTTTTGTAGAATTATCCCTTATATTAGCTTGCTCTTTCTGCTCCAATTCAGCCTGCTTCTGCTGTAATTGAGCTTGAGCTACTTGCTGTTGAGCTTCAAGTTGCTGTTGTTGTTGCTGAGCCTGTCTTTCTCTAATATCTCTTTCATCTTTCTCAATAAGTCTTTGTTTCTCTGCAAGAGAAGATGAAGTATATAGCTTAGTAATAGTAGAGAATGACAATGTTTGAGTCTGAAGAGCTGCCTGAGCCAAGGTATCTAATTTAGCCTGAAGTTCCTGGGTTCCATTACTATTGTCTACCACTAAACCATAGTCAGCTTCAGCAAATTCATCACCATCAATTTCCATTATTCTTGTTGATGTATCAGATAGTATATACTGGAACTTCTTACTTCTTCCTTTCATTGCAACCTTAGCTGTTTCAAGAAAGGCTTCAAGTACTCTTTTCTTAACATCATCATGGATTACAAACAACCATTCAGTAATATGACTTGATTGAAGAGTAGCTCTTTCTACTCCACCAACAGTTTCTCTATTAGATATTTGCCCTTCCCTTTGTTTTGTGATACCAACAACCTCAGACATCTCTATCTTAATAAATTCAAGAAGATTTATCTGCTGTTGTATATAGTTTCCTATGTTAGTTTCTAACATACCTCTGCTTGCATTGTTAAGACCACCTGCAAGCTTTCCAGTGGCAGCACCTATATTACCTTCCTTAAAACTGTCAACTACTGCAATATGATTAGTTCTTGCAAAGTATATCCATTTTTCAACTTCCCAACCTCTTGGAATCTTAGCTAAATCAAGCTCAAGAATTGAGCCCCAATTTGAAGCAATAGCCTTATTTAATCTATCATGAATAGCATCATATAAATAATTATAAGGCTTCATCATATCTACAAGAGAGAAAGGTTTAGTATCATTAAGGTTATATACTGAACCAATAATACCAAAATGGCACCTTGATGGGTTACTAAGTCTATTGTACTGAATAACTCTTGGACCCATATCAATGAATATACCATCTTTTGCATCTCCAATCAATGTTCCTTGCCAAGCTTCATTTATCCAGAATGATTGTGACTCTTCCCCATTATCCTTATCTATTACATAATTCTCAGGATAGAAATCATAAGTTTCTTCCCCTGTCTGAGGGTCATAGGATTTAACCTTCAATATCTTCTTCTTGGACTTCCAGTACAATCTAAGTACTCTCAAGTTACCTGCAAGGTCATAAGGAAGTAAAGAACCAGCAACTCCTTCAGAGAATAATCCAGCAGGGTCAAAAAAGTATGAACCATCAGAAACAGTTACTTCATCTCCCATCATACTTGGGTTGACAAAACCAAACCTTTCATCTATATTGTCCATACTGTCAGTAGCAGCCTGACCTACATGGTCAGGAAGATTTTCTATATACTCTATATCCTTCTTGGTAAGAGAATCATAATAAGTATCAATTACTCTTCCTGGACTCCAGTAATCTTCAAGTATAATAATATCTGCATCCTCAATCTTATTACTGTATCCACTTTTGAATACTCTAATCTTTAGAGGATTAATTCTTTCAAGAGTTGGCTCACCACCTACAATATCACATTGATAAATCTCTTCACCAACTGCCATTGCATCCATAAAGCCCTGATTGAATATCAAAGGTATATTATACTCTTTAATATAATGATTAAGCAGAGCATTAGCTCTTATCTCTCTTAGGTCTTGCCACTCATAAGTATAATAATCATTAAGCTTCTCAAGCTTATTATTGAAATCATCCTCTGAAACAGAGTTATCTCTCATGAGCTCCTGAAGGTCTTGTAATAGGGCATTCTTCTTATTAGTCTCTATTTCAGATATTGCAGTTGGGTTTGTTACTACTACCCTGAAATCAAAAACTCTCTTTGATTCTTCACCCTTAAGTACATTCAACTTACTATTGATTATAGGATAGTGTTGCAGTCTCTCAGGTATATAACCTGCCTTAATATCATCAGGATTAATAATAATCTCAAGGTCTTGCATGTGCAATCTTCCATTCAATAAATCATAATTTATCTTCTTATGAATTACTGATTTTCTGACTAAATTATAATTGAAGAATGTCTTTTGGGTAGCCCAAGTAACACACCTCTTTCTCCATTCCTTTGTTTTTTTGCTAAAAGGCAACATTTGCCTTGGGAAATTTAAATCATCCATTATTCCCCCCTTTCTTTATATCTCCATTTGTAGCCATAAGCTGTCTTTCTTTTATGATTACAGCAGCAGCTAACATGGTGACCTTTTGCATTTAAAAATGTTTCTGCTTCTGTAGTTGAATTAAATTCTTTAAGTATCTCATTTGTATTTTTATCTATCATCAACACAGGTTTAGATAAACCTATTCTTATCTTTTCTATTATATCCTGAGATGGGGTTTTACCATAATTTGGATGAGAAGTCCCTGACTTAAATCCATACTTTAATAATTCTTTTAACCTCTTCTCTCTTTGAGTTTTCCAAAGGTTTATAGCTATTTCTCTTTGTTGTTGTACTCTTTCAGGAGAATGTTTCTTTCCATATTGAGAAGACAAAGGTCCTTTATATTTTCTTAGTTTATTCTTTGTTTCCTCAGACATTGCTTCTGAGCCTTCTCCTCCATTAGCTATATTATAACATATTCCTCTCTTTTTATATCTACTGATTAGTAGTTGCTCCTCTCTACAGGCTAACTCTTTACTAATATTTCTAAATAGGATTATATGTTCAAAGTTGTTCCAGCTATACTTATTTATAGCTGACTGAAAGTATGGATTGCTCTTATAGCCATAGTTCCACCTTTTCTCAGGATTAGTATAGTGGGTTATACCCACATATACTTTCCTATTTATCTTATTCTTATGAATATACACTATATACTTTCTTTCTTCCATTTTGCAAAAGTAAGTAAAAATCTCCACTTAACCAAGTATATAAGTGATTTCTTTATTGAAGTGCTTCATTCAAACTAAATTTACTGAATTTATTTGGGTCCTTATAATTAAGAGTAAAGAATTTATCATTTCCAAGATAATCCTTTGGTATTGAGCCCTGGTCTTTTGAAGGATTTCCCTGATATAATATCATCTTCTCTTCTCTATATAACATGACCATACCTAATGCCCTGATTCTATCCACATTTATCTCTGGGTTAAATGCAATT
>OLOK01001068.1_pt1 | contig 24488 bp, 21 predicted proteins | sample 1672591 | NCBI WGS metagenome assembly OLOK01 (sample SAMEA3136703, study PRJEB25190) | human gut metagenome | biome: human gut; feature: human-associated habitat; material: faeces | place: Austria | collected 2013 | reverse complement strand
TTTAAAGACACGGTGGAATTTACCTGTGCACTGGAATTTAAAATTTCAAGTCAGCACGGGCACATTCGCGCCCTCTTTGATTTTCTTCGTCAAATCCTTGCGGACGATGCGGCCTTGGAACACCGTTTTCAGCCGTTGCTCATAGCTCAGCCCCGCCATGCTGTCGCCGCCAAGATCATACATGGCACGCTGCACTTCATCGAACAGGGTTTCATAGGCGTGCTGAATTTTTTTGAACTTCTCGTCTGCATCCGCATCACTGCTTACATCAGGGTGGTACTCCTTTGCCAGGCGGCGGTAAGCGGACTTGATCTCATCCGTCGAGGCCGTTTTGCTGACGCACAGCACCGCATACAGATCCGCATTATCGCTGAAATCCGGCTGCGGTTCCTTGGCTGCACCGGCAGCGTTATCCTGTGTGGGTTCGTCGTTGCCAATCTCGCGGCTGAATTCACTGTATTTATCATCCAAATCAGGCATTGTACTATCCTCCGTCAATTTTTCGGTGCTTCAGCAGGCATCAGGTTTTTTAAGTAGGGCAGCAGCTTTTCACGGTCATAGCCGCCGTTCGGATATTTTTTCATGATCTCCGAAACAAAGCAATAGGCAAAACTCATAAACTCCTGAATCAAATTATCAAGCTCATCCTTGCAGTTGCCCTTGATGGACATAATCTGCGCAATCTGCCAGAACATCGGCGGCTGGTCCCCCTGTGGCGTCATCATCTGGCTGACCAGCTTCCATGCTTCACCATGGTTTGCCATATCCAGCACAAATTCTTTAGCGGTTGTTCCAAGCTCCAGGCGGTTTTCGGCAAAGACCATTTCAACTTCCAACAACTTATCTTTTGCAGGAATGTTCCCGTACATGATAATATCCGTAATCGTTTTCCCTATCAGCATGGATAATAACAGCTGCGGGTCATCAATTTCCCGCCCGCCATCGCTGCTGTTCAAAAGGTGATCCCAGATCACCTTCATTTTCTGGATGTGTTCCATAGAGCTTCCGCTGCCCCAAACATCCACCTTGGGCGGTGGGGCATGCATTGCGCGCTCAACCCCATCTGATGCCCGGCTCAAAAATCGCGTGCCGATGGTTTCTACACTGGATTGCAGCGGCCCGCAGAATGCAAAAGCCGCAATAAATCTTTGCAAGGGCGTGGTCAATTCATCGTATTTGCTTTGCGGAGTCCGGCATTTTTTCAGGCAGCGGCCCAGGCAAGTCCAGAATTCACCACACTCATCAACATCAACCCACCCCAGCGGGATCAGCTTCCTTACGTCTGCATCGGCACCGGTGGCCGCTTTAAAATCAGAAAACCACACACCGTCCGTGCCGCTGTTGATGATGTAATCCACCAAAATTTTCCGGTGGTCGTTCCAGGTATGGTCATTGCGGTAGATCTCCGCACAAACAGCCAACAACACCTGGGTTGCACCGTAATAAAGTTCTTTGGGGTAATGCACCCCATACGAACTTTCAGCAAATTTGCGCACACTCTTAATCCATTGTTCTGCGGCCTTTTGTGCTGCTTTATAGTTCTTTACCTCAAAATTTTGGATTTCAGTTTTTTTCTTTTTCTTTGCCTTAAAGTAATCGTGAACCAGGTGGTAGGTCATATAGTTCCACATGTTAAATCCACGGCTCATAATCGTTCCTTCCTTGCATCAGAAGCCAAATCCGAAGTCGTCCGCCATCGCAATGTCCATGACGACCTGACGGCGCAGCACCTCAACCGAATTTTTATCATCGTAGGCTACCAGATAATACGGCTTTTTGTTGTCGTATTTCCGGTTCTTGAAGCTGAACCGCAGGCGGAACATTCGCTCCGCCGCCGTCTCGCCGCGCTTGTCAGCCACCACGATATTCTCATTGGAGATGCGCTCGTTATCTTCTCCCACAAAGTACACGCGGAAGGTCGTCTCGCGCACAGTGTCGCTGATTGGCTCGTTCTGCATAAAGTCCAGCGCGGTGATCAGGTTCGTGATCTTCTTCAAAATGCTCACCAGCGTCAGCTGCACAGTAGTGGTCTCCATGCGGCCTTTCTCCATCCGCACGTCCAGCACAGGCACGATCATCTCCTGCGGGCTGGAGCCGCCGTGGACGTAGTTCTCGCCGCCGCCCGCCACCTTGAACACATTGGCCGCTGTCGGGTAGGACACCGTCAGCGTGTTCGTCTTGGTGTTCAGCACCGTGGCCATCGGCAGGCTGGCGACACCGGGCTGCACAATGGGGTCAGCGTCCACAATAAAGCGGCGGTTCACAAACGCCGTTTTCGGGGCGGTGTTGGGAATTTTATCGCTCTCCGCCAGCGCGTGGCGCTTGTACAGGAAGCCGTGATCCGCCGTGACGATAAAGTGCAGCGTGTTCGCGCTGCCCGCAATGCGGCGGATCATGGCAGCGATCTCCTCCACAGCCTCGCGGCAGGCAGCAAAGACTTCGTCCTCGGTGTTGGGCTTGTCGCCGCGCGCGTCAATTTGGTTATGGTAAATGTACACGACTTGCTTGCCGGTGAAAACCGCCCGCAGGTCGTCTTTTTTCATGGTTTTCAGGTCGTCAAACTGGATGCACCCGCTCTGCGGCACGCGCTTTTGCAGCACAGCCTGCCGTTGCGCCAGGTTCTCGCAGGGCATATCGTCGATCAGCACCTGATACTCCGGCGTCATCTCCATCCGCGTATGGGGCAGCAGCGCCGCCATGCCCAACCGCGTGCAGGACGGCAGCACGCCCAGCCGGGGTGTCAGTTGCACAGTAGACTTCGGGTCCTCGGCCAGCAGGGCGGCAAGCTCCGCGCCCACTTCATAGCGCATGGCGTCGGAGATAATCACCACGGTGCGCTCCTTGTTGCCGGCCACACACTCCGAGAAAAAGTTCCGCTGCAGCGCCATTCTGCCCATGCCGGGCTCCTGTGGGAAATCCGTATTCCACGCAGGGATAATTTTTGCCAGATATTCCGTGTTGTAGATATTCTCAACCAGTCCCTGCAATTTGTCGTAGGCGGCTGGCTCGTCCAACTTGTCGTAGGCCGTGTAAAACGCACGGTACTGCGCGTCAATTTTGTAATCCTCGCGGTAATACTGCGCCCAGAGGTGCTCATAATCTGCCGGAGCGCGGTAGTGGGCAGCGCTGACGATATGCCACGCGCTTTCCAGCATGGCATACTGCACCGCCAGCTTGCGGCCAAAGTGGGTCTTGGCGCGGCGCTGGCACAGCTCCGGGATGTTCTCGCCGTTCAGCGCGGCGGTCACGTCCTCGGCTTGCAGGCGCTCGGTCATCCACCCGGTCAGCAGGTCATCCACGCAGGGCAGGCACTCGCAGTCGGTCAGCAGGTCATGGGGCAGCTTGGCCAGCGCAGCCTTGGCGTGCAGCGTCTCCTGCACAGCGGCAGCCATTGCGTCAAAGGCTTCGCCGTAGTTTACGTTGTTCATCATGCCGTCCATAAAGGCCAGCACACTGCCGGGCTTGGCGGCGGCAAACGGCTGCCATGCGTCCGGGATGACCTTCACGCTGTGGGCAAGGCTTGTCACAAACAGGCTGATTTTCAGCTTGTCCACATTCGGCGCGGGCACGGCAAAGCCCAGCTCTGTCTCACAGTGCTTCCAAAACACCTCATCCAGCTTGTACTTTGCCAGCTCGTCCAGCTTGGGGTTGGCATCCGGAGTGTCGGCCAGCAGGATTTCCCGCAGTGCGTCCTCAAACTGCGCGGTGCGGCACTTGCAGACGGTACAGAGCAGCGCTGTCTCCACGGCATCCGCCGTGTACGCTGCCAGCTTGTAATCACAGAACCGCTGCTTGCGGGTCTGCTCGCCGACGACCTTGGCGTATTTCTGCAAGACGGCCTTGCCCTCGGCCCCAATGCCCAGATCGGAGCACAGCAGCGAGATTGGGTCGGCATGGAACTGCTTGGAGTACAAAATCGTATCCTCCAAGTGGTTCTGCTCCACGGGGGGCTTGGGGAACGGTGCATAGATCAGGTAATTGCTCTGCGGGTCCTCGCGTTCCAGCAAAATCTTGGTTCTGAACTGGTTGGTAGGCGTCAGATGCCAGATTTTTGCATTTTGCAGCGGCATAGCGTCCACATCATCGGCAAAATAGCCGTTGTCATCGTACCAGAACACCAGCCTGCGCCCCTCGGACGCAAACTCGGTGTTCAGCTTATCCACGATTTGGTTGTATTTCAGTTCAGACATAGATTTTTCCTCTTACTGTGTGTATTTTCAGGCGCAGATTTGCCCTTCCTTGCAGCACTCGTAAATATATTCCCGCGACTGATAGTAAACGTCCGTGTTGTAGTTGCAAAGCACGGCATCGATCCATGAGGTATAAACTTCCACAAGGCGGTCAACCACATGGTCGTAGTCGTCATCGCAGACATCCTCGATCAGACTGCAAGTGTAGGACAGGTCATTGTTGTTTTTCATAGTTTTGCTCAAATCTTCGCCAGAATTGCCTGCTTCTTGCCGTCGGGGGCGGTCTGGACTTTTTCGTAGTTGACTTTTACGCCGTCGTCGAGGTCGATGGGGATACGGGCAAGGGCGATGTGGCCGAGACGGTCATCGTAGTCTTTGCACTCTTTTAACTGCTTGACGAGCTTTTCTTTGCGCTTGGTGGCTTGGGCGACCTCGCGGCTGGCGCCGTGGGCGATGGCGTCGTCCATGCGGGCAATCTCGCTCTCGTAGACCTGCTCCATTTTGTACAGGTAGTCGGCGCGGACAAGACCGGAGGTGTCGGCGTTGTAGCGGTGCATATAGATCAGCGCCTTGAAGCCGTTCTGCTTGCCGCTGTCGTATAGCCAGTAGATGGGGCGTTTCTGGTAGATTTTTACATGGTCGGCGTAGAAGCCGTTCAAGAAATAGTTGCGGATGACGGCGCGGGGGCTGGTGCCCTTAACGCCAAGTGCCTTGGCGATGAAAGCAAGGTTATCTTCCAGGGTATCGGTACCGTACACGACTTTTACAAACTCCACAAAGCGGCCAACAATATCATCGGTGAAGTATTCTTCGTCGGTGATGGGCAGCACGTTGTCTGCGTCCGGGATAAAGGTTGTATATTTGCTGTCATCCCACTTACCGCCAGCATAGGCAAGGCCGTCCACATCCAGAGAGTAACGGCCAAACATACAGCCAACCGCATAAGAAAGCAGGCTTTTGATCTCCCGCATCAGGTCAGCCCGGCGCACGGTAACGTCCTTATCCTCCACTTCGGGGGTCAGTTCATCCTGCAAGCCGTAAATATCAATAAAGATGCGGTTCAGCTCTTCCTCGTTAGCTTTGAGCTGGTTAAATCGCTGGTTGCACTCTGCTTCCCAAGCGGCGAATTTATCAGAAATTAGGGTCCCCATTATCGTTTTCAACTCTTTTCTCTCTTTGCGTCTTCATATCATAAAAATCAATAAAGTATTTTCTTTTTTCAAATCTATTCTCTTCTCTTAGTTTACACTCTATATGATTTTTCAAAGAGTTATCCATTCCGATTCCAAAGTAAACTGCACGAATATATTCCCCCACCTGTTCACATTTCGGTTCTGTTAGCACTCGGTCCTCTTTTTCAATAAACCTCCACTCATGTTCAGGTTCCCATTCTTTGCTTTTCCTTAAATAATAATACGGGTTTATCAGTGGTTTCATATTGTTTTCACAACGGAATCCCGTAAAGGTATATTGAACTGGATACAATTTTCTTAACAGTTCATCACTTGCATTTGAAAAATCATATGCCACACACATACCATTAAAATTATCAGCATATTTTTTCCACATGTAATCACTGTTTTCATCTTCTGAAAAGCTTTTCAAGTATATATGTTTTTGCTCATCTTTTACATTTTTCGCACTTTCTTCAGCACTGTAATTCGATCCCCAGTCTCTGTTCCCTTCCCAGTAATCATTCATATGATTTGCTGATACAAGGTACAGCTCACCATTTAAAAGTGCCGAAACATTAAAATAATCCGCCGGAGAGTATCGGTATAAAATGGGCAGTCTTCCTCTATTTTCAATTATAAATTCATGAAGGTCATCAACCACTTCTTCTTTCTTTGAATATGCCGGAAGCGCTCCAACTTTTGGTGAAATACACTTATTTAACTTGCTATGAAATATCTTTCCATTTCTTTTATTTTCCATTATGTCCTTGTCTCCTTAAACTAGCGGGTGGCGCTTAAAGTCCCATGATGTCTCGAAGGAATCCCAGTCGGATTTGGAAAGATTTATATTATTTTCTACAAGTGAATCAATATTTTTTTGTTTGTTCTCATTGAAAATTACTGGTATTGCACCTGCTGCACCATTACTAAAGTTTATAGTTGGCGCAATTAAATACGCCACATTTTCAGCATATTTTGAATTAAGTAGACCTAATATATAGTTATTGTTCTCTCGGTTTGTTACTACAATCGGACCCGCATCGCCCATCACATGATAGCAATCAGTAATTGCTCGAAAACTGGGTTTATAAGACGTAACCAAACTCCATGTTAAACAAGGCTTAAAGAACAATTTTGTAGAGATGTTACCAGACCCTTTATAATTTGCGATACTTTCACCATTACTGCACCAATTCACGACATAGTCGTTATTACCGTACCATTTTCTGTACTCACCACCTTTGTTATAAGGCATAAATGTTTTGCAAAACTTTGTATTGTCAACCTCAAACCATAATTTCAGCCACAGATCATTGTTTCCTGTAAACATTCCCTTTCTTGTTGGCGCAATTTTCGATAATGAAGTGCCTATTTCGAAGGTCATGATAAATTGGTTGCTTACCCAATACGCCACCGGGCTGCCCGGAATTTTGGAGAAGTTGTCCTGTGCCGTTTCAAAATATACCTTTTTCTTCTTTATACTTTCTGGTTGTTCTACTATTCCAACTCCCGTATCATACAATGCAAAGTCATACGAATAGTCGTGCGAGTTCTTAGCATTTAAGAACAAACCCGCAATATCAGTAGGTTCAATATATTGAAAGGTTCTTTCATGCAGTCTAAAATATTCACCTTTGTACCCCTTAGCATAACTATTTCTAATAACAAAAGATGTAGATCCAAAATCAATTCCAAATATTCCTCGCCCCATATGGAGCAGACTACAAATACTTTGCTGCGATATAATTCTTTCTCTGAGTTTTTCAAAGGATGTTAAGAATAGAAGCGATGGCTGGGTAATCATAGCCTGATACCCGTCGCGCTTGTCCATCTGGGCGCAGCGCTCGATAAACACCGCAAACAAATCACTCTTGCTGTCGGGGTAAACCTTTTTCACATAATCGGACAGCCGCGCATCCATGCCGCTGCCGCCCATGTACGGCGGGTTCGTCACGACCACATCGTATTTCTGCACCAGCATCCGTGCTTGCTCCACCAGTGGGCACAGCACACGCAGCAACTGCCCTGCTACAAACTGGTCGGTAAAGCTGCCCATGTCGGACGCACCGTCTACTTCCCGCAGCTGCTCCTGCAAGGCGTCCAGCTCTGCCAGCGTAACTTTCGGCTGCAAAATGCTGCCGTACTCTTTCGCGTTCTTAAACCCATCCAGCAGGGCGCGGGCGGTGGATTCCTGTTTACCAAGGCGGCCCAGTGCGTCAGCGGTCAGTTCTCCGCTCTCCTGTATCGCATAAACGTGCGGGTTCAGGTGCCGACGCAGGAAGCGGCTGTCGTAGTGGCAGCCCTTCATCATCACGACAAAATAGGCCATCTGCGCGGCGCGGTCGTCAATGTCCAGACCGTAGAGGTTATGCTCCACAATGCTGGCGGCGGCATCACGGTCAGTATAGCCCGCGCTGCGGTAAATCTGCATCAGCACATCAAACAGATACGCCAGAATATGCCCGCTGCCCATGCTGGGGTCAATACACTTTATATCCTCCGGCGTCAGGGCGGCGTAGCCCTTGCGCAGCTCGGCCAGCTGCTGCGCTACCTGCGGCTCCTGCGGGGCTTCGTCCAGATAATACTTCCACTCGGATTTATCAAAATCCGGGTGTCCCTCGCTCCACAAACGGCCAAGGCTGTTTTCGACCATGTACCGCACGATCCAGTCCGGCGTAAACAGCTGCGTGGCGGCGGGGATGTTCTCGGCGCTAATCTTGATGTTCTTTTTGAGGTTGGCGAACACCTGCTCCTTCGGCTCGGTGTTGTAATACTGGTACAGCCAGCCCACGATCTGCACAGCCCCGCCTTTATTATCTTCTTCGAGCCAGTCGGATTCGGGGATGTCGTTTACCAGATGGCAGACCACGCCGTCCTTATCGGTGAAGGAGAGCGCCAGCAGCAGCGGCATATAGTCGTCCACCTGCTCAAACAGGCGGGGCAGGCAGTCGCCCAGCGCGGCACACTGCTTTAAGAACAGCAGCCGGAACGCTTCGTCCAGCTTGTTGTCGTTTTTGAGCGCGACAATTTGCTGCTGCTCTGCCGGGGTGTAGTCCAGCACCGCGTCAAACGGGCTGGTGACGATCTGCGGCTCGGCGCGGCCATCCGCGCTGGACAAAACCCGCATGCGGCTGGGCAGCAGGTCGTTGACCTCCATATACCGCACCGCAATCAGCCGGTTGAACCATGTGTAGGCAACCTTATCCACCACAGTCTGGTACGCCGCCGTGTAGCTGCCCTGTTTGGCGGTCTCCTTGTTCAGCTCCGCCACAAAGCGCTGCCGCTGGGTGACGGCGTCGCCCTCGATGCGGTAGGGCTGCGGCAGACCAACATCAAAGAACTGCACGGTATCATTGGACTGGGGCAGCGGCTCGGCAACAGTGGTTTCCGTCACGCCAACCAGCCCGGCGCGGTATTTGGTATCGGCAATCAGCTTATTGCGCGCCCATACAGCAAACTTTTTGATTGCGGGTTTGTCCATGTTATACATCTCCTATGTTTTAGGATGGGTTTTGTGGGGTAGCTAGTTCCAAGTTTGCCCCAAGTCGGTTCCAAGTTGCACAAAAAACAGACGCAGGTTCGTTCTAAATCGGTTTCAATCCAATTGCAACTAAGACGCAAGTTGGACGCAAGTTCAAAATAGGTCATAAGATTTCTCCTTAGTTTAGAACTCCACGTTCACAATCGTGTCGGGGTCAAGTTCGGATTCAAGGCGGCGGCGCAGGGCGGCGAGGTAGGCGTCAATGTCGGCGTCGCTCTCGATGCGCCAGCTGGTGGTCTGGGTCAGGGATTTGATGGCGAGGTTCTTGCGGCGCTTGGCGGGGCGTACCGGCGGGGTCGGCGGGGTGACCGGGGAGTCACCGGGCTGAACCGGGGGCGTCGGCGGGGTGGCGAGTTCGGCATCCCGCTTATCCATCTCGTTCAGCAGGCGGATGCGCACAGCATCAGCTTGGTCTGCATAGCTGCGCAGGATGGTGACATTATTGCAGGTTTCCGCCTTTTTCTTCAGCTCGTCAAACTGCGCGGCGTAGGCGTTGCCGTACTGCGCCTTGTAGGGCTTTTCGTCCAGCACTTCCAGCACGCGGGCGCGGTCCGCTGCAATTGTGGAAAGCACCGGCTTGGTGGCTGCTTCCAGCACTTCAACATAGGCTTCGTTGTACTGGTCCAACAGGGCGGGCAGCTTCTGAATTTGCTGGTACGGCTTGGCAGCGCGGAGGATGGCGTAAATCTCTTTGACCGTGTTTTCGACTTTGTCGTTGACGATAAAGCTCTTGCTGTCCTCATAAATGCGCATCAGATCCAGCGCTTTATCAAAGATTTCTTTCTGCACGCCGGCAAAGAACGCCTTGACGGGGTCGTAATCCTCGGCAAAATCGAGGAAGTCGTCCTGCCGCTGGTACATCTGCTTGTAGAACTCCATCGGGTCGTTCCACTGTGCCACGGGGCGCAGCAGCGCAAGGCCGCTGTCGATGACTGCCTTGCCGGGGTAGGGCTTGACGTAATCGTACTGCTTGCGGTTGGCCAGCGTGGCGGCAAGGTCGGCGCAGGCCCTGCGGCAGGCGCGCATTAAGCCGTCCTCGTCCTCGGTGGGGGCGTTGTTGCCAAACAGCTCACGCATGATTTCGCGCACCATGCGCACCCATTCGGGCTTCGGGTGCTCCTTGCGGCTCGTCAGCAGCTTGTCGAGGAACTCGCGCTTGGTGATATAGCGGGCGATCTCGTCGCCGTTGGCGGTGCTCAGGGTCAGCACTGCGCCGTTCAGTGTCAGGCTGATCTGCCCCTTTTTGAACAGGTGGGCGACGATCCACTCCACGTCATCATCCACAAAGCCGTAGGGCGCTTTGGTGAAGCGGTCTTTCAGCGACTTCATGGAGGTGTTGGCGTGCAGGGCGGAGTTGTTGTCAATGTAAGCCAGCACATCGTCCTGCGCGGGGGCGTTCGGCTCGGCGGAGGTGACGGCGTTCAGGCTCATCTGGTGGTTGGGGCGGAATTCCTTGACGACATCGTCCTCATTAAAGGCGGTATCAATGTAGGTCAGCTTGTGGTAGACCGTGTCCACAAGGCGGGCGAGGGCTTCGCCGATGCGCCCCTGCACGTCCTTGGCGGACAGCTGGGCAATATCGCCGTTGACGTAGATTGTGGCGGATTTCAGCGCATCGACCAAGTAGATTTTGGCGTTGCTCAGGCGGGTGCGCATCTCCTTGGTCTTATTCTCGCAGATGGCCTCGTAGCGCTCGATTTGGGAAGCCGCGTTGGTGCGCAGATACTTCTCGATCTTCATTGCCTGACTGATCTCGTTGAGGAACTCGCGGTCATCGGGCAAGACAACGAGCACTTCCCTGCCCTGCCCGGACATCAGGCGCAGGCGCTGCTCATCGGTGCCATCGCTGTAATAGGGGGTCAGCACGCGGACGCCGATGTCATAATTCTGGTTGACCTTGAACGGCTGGTCGTCCACCTGCTGGTTGTAACTGAACGTATAGCGGCCATTGAACTTGGGGTACTTATATTTGGATTCGGTCAGGATCTGGGTGTAGATCATGTCCGCCGTGCGGTGGATGATGTCGGTCATTTCCACGTTCTGGCGGTTGATGTCGCGGCCAATTTCCTGCTCTTCCTCGGTCAGGAATACGTAGACATCACCGTTTTTCTGCACAAGCGTTTCGTGGATCAGCACCTCCAGCGCGTCCTGCACCTTCTGGGTCAGGGCAAGGCGATCCTCGTCCATGTCGGAGATGAGCAGCGTCGTCAGGTTGGTGACGGTGGCTTTCTGGAACTCCTTGACATATTTGACGAGGAACAGGGCTTTCAGCACGCTGACGGCAAAGCAGTCGTCGCCGCCGTCCGGGTTGATGTTCTTGTTGTCCAGCGCCTGCATGATGACGCGGCGGTGGGCGGCATCGAGGAATTCATCCAGCGCGTCATAGAACAGGCTGAACGGCACGAGTGCGCCGTCAGACTTGTTTTGCAGCGCTTCGGCGGACTCCTTGAACAACGCCAGCATCGAGCGCTCGCCCTCAGACAGATGCTTGCCGGACGCGCCGTACTGGCGGATGGAGGTCAGCACGCTGCCCAGCAGCTTGAACTGGTAGGGGATGAACGGGTAGACATCCACGAAGTCGCGGGTGTCATCGTAGAGCTTCATCTCCGGCAGATCTTCAAATTTCAGCTTGTTCTTCAGGGGCGTGGCTTTCTGCTCATACAGCACACGCAGGGTCTGGTCGGCGGTGTCGGTCTTGGCAAGGATACGCTTTTTGATGACCTCGTCCACGTTGGCGCTGGACAGCGACAGGCGGGTGTCGAACCGGCCCTGAATCTTGGAGAAGTCGTTGCCCTTGACCTGTGTGATGGAGTCGACGTCCTGCTGGCTGGTAACGATGACCCACGCCTTGCCCTTGCACTCCTTGCCCAGTTCCTCACGGATGGTTTGCAGGTTGAGCATCAGGCGGGAATCGTCGCCGATGTACTGGCCGACCTCGTCCACGAGGAAGCAGACGTGATGATTGCGACCCTTTTTTTCGATGTACTCGCGCACCATGCGGGCGAAGTTTTCGATGCTGATCTGGTAAGGCTCGGCGGCCTTTTCGCACCAGTTGCGGGCGGCGGGTTCGCTCATGTAGTCCATATCCACCAGAACATCCACGATGTCATCTTGGATGAAATCGAACTTGCGGCGGGAATCCTCCCAGCTTTTGCCGGTGGCGGCGGCGAACTCCTGCTTGAACTCATTGTAGCGGCCATCCTCGGACAATTGGCGTTCGAGGTCGGCCACATAGGGCATCGAGCCGTAGAAGCCCTGCATCTCGTTGAACACCTTTAGAAAAACCGTAACGATGGCATCCTTGGACTGCTTGCCAGTCTGCTCGCTCTTGGAGTCGATGTTGAACAGGACAACGTCCGTGGGAGTGTCGGCAGCCAGCTTCATGTCTGCCAGCACCATGGCATCCTCAATCTTATGATCGTCAATGAAATAGTCCACGGCGCGCTTGCCGCCGATGAACTTTTGCCCGTCCAGCAGGTAGGAGAGGATTTTCAGGAAGTGCGATTTACCACTGCCGAAGAAGCCGGAGATCCAGACGCCGGTTTTGGTGGTCTCGCCCACGATGCCCTTTTTGTAGTTGTCGAAGAATTCGCGGAAGTGCTTGGACAGTTCGCGGGTGACAACGTATTCTTCCAGTTCCTGCTTGGCGTTGCTGTCCTCGCCTTCGCCGACAACGATAACGCCCTTGATGTCACGGTCAATAGGCTTTTTGAACATATCTTTGATTAACACGGGAACTTCCTCCTTACGGTTTTACAAGCCGAAACGCGCGGTAGTAGTTGTCATCTTTCAGTTCATCAAATAGGATCAGGGATTGTTCATCATACGTGCCGGGGAAGAACAGCACCACCGGCACGCGGCCAAAGGATTGGCTGAGATTGTTCAGTACCTTGTGGGAGCGCAGCAGCGGGTAGCACTTGCCGATGCCGGTCAGGAACACGATGGCGTTTTCCGGGGTGTTTTCCTCGATATGGCGGACGATCAGGCTGTCGTCATCGTTGACGCAGAGCAGGTTGCCCACGGCTTTGACGATGCGGTCAATGCCGCGGCGATCCTCAAAACGGTAGCACTGGTCGAGGAAGCCTTCTTTCTCCAGCGTGTCGATGATGTAGTCGTATAAATCAAAGACGACGAGTTTGAAATCGTCGTTGCCTGTGACATTCTTTTGCTGCATCCGTTCGATGCGGGCGCGGACTTCCAGCTCTTTTTCGGGTGGGTAGTCGAACACCCAGTAGTTGACCTCGTTAGCGCGGCCACGGTTCTTACGGAAAATCGGTTTGCGAATTTCCAGCTCCATGGCATCGAGGCGTTCTTCAAATGTCATATCAGTTTTCCCCCGTCAGCGCGGCATACATAGGCTGCAAGCCGTTGTCTTTCATCCAGTATTCCAGTTCACGGTCAATGATGGGCTTGGCGTAGCGGCGCTCGGTTTTGCCGTGGTCGGTGAGCCCGGCTTCATACAGCAAATTTTTATAATAGCTGCCAAGGCGCTTGAGCGTGTAGTCCGTCCACTCGGCCACTTTTTCATCCTGCGACTGCTTATCCTTGAAGAAAAGGCAGACGTCGGCATCCGAAAAAGCGTTGGCACCAAGCTGGACTTTCTCGCGGATGACCTCATAGCAGAAATCGAAAAAGAGCGTGTCGTTGCCCATGCAACCCAGCAGACAAAACAGCTTTTGCGTGGCCGGGTCGCCAAAGACGAACATCGGCAGGAAACTGTCCGGCAGCGTTTGCATCCGGGCTTCCACCGTGTTGCAGGTCATCTCGGCGCGGGCCGGCGAAGCGGCAGAAAAGAGGTTTTCCTCACGACTGCGGGTGCGGAGTTCCTCCCACGTTACGCCCTGATCGCGCAGGATGGCGGCTTTTTTGAATTCCAAAAACCAGAACGGGTGCTTGACGCCACCTGCACTGTATTCTTTACGCACCATGGGTGGTCTCTCCTTTGTCATCCGGGATGATTTCCATAATGTCACCCACATCAGCGTCAAGTGCAAAGCAGATGCGCGCCAGCACATCCGTGGTAACATTATCGCCGTGGGTGAGCTTATTCATTGTATAGTGGCTGACCTGTGCAGCCTTTTCCAAATCGCGCTTTTTCATGTCGTGATCAATCAACAGTTTCCATAGTTTTTTATAACTCACAGCCATAGATTGGTCCTCCCTGTTGTGCAAGCTAGTATTATACCAAGTATACCACATTCTTTCTGGGAATTAAACACAAATGTTTTCTTTCGCTAACATTATGTTTGGGTTATTTCAGGTGTTCTCTTCATGAGTTTCATCTACAGGTCAACAAGCATATCGACTATACGTCGATTCTCTTTGCGGTTCAAAATCGTTGCTTTCTCTTTCGTCAATCTGCACAACAAGCCAATGAATATTTCTACGTGTTGAACACTGTTAAACAATCGCTTTGATTCATGTAAAAATTCATTTCCGTACTTTTATTCTACATCTAAGCCTATACCATAGTTGGTACTTCTTCAGCTTTCAATGAAAATTCATCAGCTTATCTAAATTGGATTCGGTGTAATTGTGCATTATGAACATCTTCTTTACAAAAAAGAATAGGGCTGTCATTCGACAGCCCTATAAATGCTCTATTATCGTGAAGAAGCATACCACCTGTTAGATGCACTCCTGAAACTGTACAACGCATAAGGAAACGATTCTCTGGGGCAGCACTTGCCTCGGAGATTTTTATGTTCTTATACAATTTAACGATTGCCATACCTTTTAACGATTTACTACACATTTTAATGATACCCCTGTACCTTTTAACGATGACCCACTAATCGTTAAAAGGTGGTGCATTTTCCCGTTCAAATTTGCCATTGCCTGCTGCTTCTTTTCCTTGGTGGCTTCGGCGTAAATGTTCATTGTGGTGGTGATGTCTGCGTATCCCATGATGTCCTGAATGACTTTTAGGTTCGTTTCATTCCACGCCCTCGAACTTGTAATTCACAGGCTGATTGCTCCGCAGCAGATAATCTCTGAACCTGGGTTTGTCGCGTCCGAAACTGGTCAGCGGCAGACCCGCCGCAATGCGCACCGAGCATTTGGGCGGCAAGCCGCGCTGCCGGATTTCTTTTGCAATCGCTGCCAGCGTCAGCAGATAGTAGTTGTCGTTCGCAGTCTTATCTCGCTGGATAGGCTGCTGCCCGGAGCCACAAACAAAAAAGCCCCCGCCAAACTCTAAGAGTCCTTGGCGGGTGTAGGGTTCGTGCTCTCCGTAGCTTGTCAGCCCAGCCGGAAATGAACAGTGGGCTGTTTTGATGGCGTAGTAGCCGTGGTCGATGCCGATAATGATGCTCATGGGAAATACCTTCTTTCTTTTCAAATCTTTCGGGAATCTATAATAAACGGCGGGGGAGAATATGTCTCCCTCGCCGAAATTTTCCTTCGGAAATTGCTGCGGCTTTGTCTTTCAAGACTGGTGATAGGCTCTCAAAACCGTACCGCCAGTGGTGAAAATTCACGCTGCAACAAAAAAGCGCATCCTGCTTTTCGGCAGGATGCGCGCAAAATCGCCTGTTTTTGCAATTTTATATCATAGCTACGACATAAAATTAGTCGATAGGCTTCATCGTGGGGAGCTTGACTGGTGGTGATTTATAGCTGTTTACAAGTGTTCATAAGCCTTTGTTTGTGCAAGATAAAAAGGTCTTATTTTTCGCAACTCTACGCAACTGTTTACAGCTATTCTCAAATTGGTGGTAAGTTAGTGGTAAGGCTGGTGGTAAACTTATTCGTCTTCGTGAGAGTGCCAACGCTTCAAGACTTCTTCCACCTGTCCAATAAGCTGCTCCTTGTTCGGCATATACAAGACATACCGGGATGCAAAAATCTGATTCGACAAACCACCCAGCGCATACTCGGCTGCTACGCTGTCCTTGTCAGTGCAGAGGATGATGCCGATAGGAGGATTATCTTCCGGGTCGTTGACCTCTGCGGCGTAGTAGTTCAGATACATATTGATTTGTCCGGCGGCTTCGGGCGTGAGCTTGGTGGTTTTCAACTCGATCAGCACATAGGCGTGTAAAATCTTATTGTAGAACACCATATCCACATAGTAGTGGGTGTTGTTCACTGTGACACGCTGCTGTGTGCCGACAAACATAAAGCCCCGGCCAAGTTCCAGCAAGAAATCTTCGATTTGTCGCACCAGTGCTGCTTCCAAATCGCTTTCAAGGAACGGCTTTTCTTCCGGCAGTCCCAAAAACTCGAATACATACGGGTCTTTGATGATGTCCTCCGGCTTTGTGTAGTCCACACCTTTTTCAGCCAATGCTAAAACTTGTTCCTTGTTGGCATCCCCACGAGACAAGAGCAGCCGTTCAAACAGGGAACTTTCCATCTGGCGTCTTAATTCACGGACAGACCAGCCAGAATTGACCGCTTCTTTTTCGTAGAAGCTGCGCTTCTCCTTATCGGAAATGGATAACAGCTCACAGTAGTGCGACCAACTCAATTTTCCAGACACTGTCTGGAAAATTGGATAGCTGAGATAGAACTGCCGCATATTGTAAACATTCGAGCGCGAAAAGCCCTTGCCAAGCTCCTTTGTCAACGCCCTGGAAAGCTGCGATAAGGTCTTTTCACCATATGCAGCACGGATGCTGTCATTTTGTTCACAACGAACAACGACCTCACCAATCTTCCAATAAGTTGACAGCAGTTCCTGATTGACTTGCTGTGCTACATTTTTACGGGAAGCTTCCAGCAGAGAACGAATCTCACTCACTGCCGGAACAAGAACCTGTGCTACTGGGGCTGCGGATTTATTTTCCATCAGTCATTTTCCTCCTTTCCTTCAAATGTCGTGGTTGCAGATAAGAACTCTGCAAACTTGTCGATTTCCTTTTTCTTGAGATTTTTTGTGGCCTCGGTGTAGATGTTCATGGTGGTGGTAATATCAGCGTGGCCCAATACGTCTTGAATGACCTTCATGTTGATTCCAGCCTCGCAAAGACGGGTAGCACAGGTGTGACGCAGGGAATGACAGCTAAACTTCGGAAGCAGAACAAGGTTTTTCGGCTTGATTGTACCGCTTTCGCATTTTGCCAACTGTTCCTCGTTGCAGTCGCGGATGATACGGTCAATGCCTTTATTGATGGTGCTGTGATGCTGGCACTCGCCAAAACGGTTTACAAAAATAAAATCCGTATAGCCATCAATCGTCACCTTGCAGGAAATTCCAGTTTTCTTCTGATACTCTCGCTCTTGTACAAAAGCAGCCTTGACTTCCGGAGTCATAGGCACAATTCGGTTTCCAGCTTCCGTTTTGGGTGTATTGATTCCGTACAGACAACCTTTCTCCCGGTGGCTGTAATAAATCAACGTGTGATTTACACTGATTTCACCCGTATCAAGGTTGATGTCCTCCCAACGCAAACCCGTTGCCTCACCAGCACGGAGACCACATTCCACCATCACGGTAATGATGGGAAGCCAGTGATTGTACTTCTCGCTGTTTTTCAAGAAGTTCATCAACAGCTTCTGCTGGCCTGCGGTCAGAGCCTTGCGGCGTTCACTGTCCAGATTGTGCGTCTGTTTGAGTTCTTTCAACGCATTATCGGATGGATTGATACGGAGATATTCGTCCTCCACTGCAAAATCCAGCACCTGATGCAGCACGGTATGGATGTTCTCCACCGTTGCCACTTTCAAACGCTGTGAATCCACAAGGCCGTTGTAAAACCGCCGCACATCCGACTTTTTCAGGCTTCCGACCTTCCGCTTCCCAAACTCCGGGAATACGTACATCTTGTACATATACTCGTAATTGACCAGTGTATTGGCTTTCAGCCCCTTTTTCAGTTGCAGCCACTGCTCGTGAATGTCATTGATGGTCGCGTTCCGCGCTTCCGAACGAATGCCATCACTGCGGTCGCGCTGAATCTCTGCTTCTTTCTCACGAAGTTCTTCCAGACTTTTGGCGTACACATTGTTGCGCTTGCCGTTTTCACTGCGCCAGCGGTACTCATACGTTCCGTTACTGCGCTGATATTCACCTTCCTTTAGAACACGCTTCTTTGAGTCTTTTCTTCTTTCTGCCATCGTTATGTCCTCCATTGTTGGCAGAAAGCAACCTACAGTTTAATCATACCATACCGCCGAGGTGCTTTCAACTGCCGACTTCATTTTTATTGTCAAATCGAAAATAATCGGTCAAGGTGTTCATCCAGCCTACGGCGTTTCACCAGCCGCTTCGTACCATTCCAGAGAACAAAGGTGCAGTCTTTGGAATCGCTCATTTCGCGCAGCTTATTGATGCCAATGCCGGAATAAGCTGCGGCTTCTTCCAGCGTCAGATTGCTTTTCTCCCAGATCGGAACTTGTCGGGACTTGGTCCCTCCATCTTGCTGATGCAAGACCGTTCCGTCGCTTAAAAGCCCCACTGGGGCTTTCATTGCTCCGCAAACGCGAACTTGTCGGGACTCGGCCCCTCCATCTTGCTGATGCAAGACCGTTCCGTCGCTTAAAGTCCCCACCAGGGACTTCATTGCTTCGCAAACGCGAACTTCTTTCATAGGCAAAACCTCCGTGTTTTTGTTTGTAACCAACAGACTGTAACCACAACAGAAAACTTTTTCTGCAATGGTGTGCTGGCAATTTTCCGTATTTATTTTTTCTTATCAGTTACAGGTTACATGGTTACAAATAGGGAAATTATTTGGAATGATGCAGTTTTTTGACAGATGAAGGATGTAACCACACCTGTAACCAACGATGTAAAGCAGCCCTTCAAAACGGAAATCCCATCTGCTGAGCTTCTTCGTCTGTAAGTTCTACAAAACCGTCTGCCTCCACTTTTGCAGCGGTTACACGTTCCCATCCTTTCTGCACGCCATACTTCGGGTAGCGTTTGGCTGCTTTATGGGCTGTCCACCCCTTGATTTCGCCATTCGCAATTCCTGCAGTCATGATCTCACAGATGGCACGGGTTTCCCACTCCGCAGGAAGATTCAGATTGCCCAGTGCCTCAGCGTAAAGCTGTTTGGAACATACCCGGTCACCCGTGTAATCCTCCAAAAACGCATAAATCATGCCCGCCTGTGTATCTTCCTGCATAAAATCTTTCTGGCAAATCTGCAAGGCTTCCTGCATGGCAGGGCTGAATGTCAGCTTATAATCACCGCTGTTGTAAATCGTCATGGCTTCTGCCCAAAGCTGGTCGATATAGGCACGGGATTCCGCTTCGTTATCCAGAATATGTACTTCAGCCTGTGTTGCATCCACCGGGATGGGGATAAAGCGGCGGTTTCCCGTGCGGTCACGGGGCAGGAAGTCCTGTCGATTGGTCGTTCCTGCAAAGACACATTGCCGCAAACGATCTGCCGGGTGTGTTTCATACGGGATTTTGTAGGTTTCTTTCTGCTTGCTGAGAAAGCTCTTGATTTCCTCGATGCTTTTGGCATTGGCAGTCGCAATCATTTCCGACATTTCCATGATCCAGTGGCCTTGCAGCTTGCGGAACACATTATCATCGTCCATTCGCCGCAAATCATCCGAGAACCATTCATCTTTGATAGCAAGCAGCCGGAAGAAAGAGGATTTTCCTGCACCCTGCCCACCGACCAAGCAAAGCATCATTTCAAACTTGCAGCCGGGATGAAACACCCGTTTGATAGCTCCCAACAGAAAAATCTTCAAGGCTTCTGCGGTAAGCTCATCTTCTGCCGCACCGAGAAAGCGATGCAAAGCGTGGCTTATCCGCTCTGTGCCATCCCACTTCAAGTCATTCAAGTAGTCCCGGATAGGGTGATAATGATTTTCGTTGGCAACAATGCGAATTGCTGCAGACACCCGTTTTTCGCTGTGCAGGCCGTATTTTTCCATTCGGCGCAGAATGTACATCATATCGGTGTCGGTCAGCGTAGGGCCGGAACGCTGCCAACCCATCGGCTTTACAATATCAATACGTTCACTCAGCAGATTCAGCCGGATGGAATCTGCAAGAACTGGGTCGTTCTGCAAAACAGTCACACAGTTTTGAATCGTGTTCTGAACACCACCTTTTTCAGCCTGCGAGAGCATTTTGCGGATGTTGGAAATGGTCGATCTCGTATTTTCGGATTCGTTGGGCAATCTGTTGAACCTCCTTCCGATGCTCGGTGAGAAAATGTCGATTCTCTATCAGATATTGGATGTAATCAGTATAATGCAGGCTGGCAACAAAGCAGGGATGCAGTTCTTCCTCTGCTGACTTCGGCGCAAATCGTTTGCGCCAGTCACCCAGAATCGCGCTGCACTCGTACAATGTTTGGATTGGGTTTTGACCTTTATATTCCACAATTTTCGGATACTGTAGTGGAAAAACAGGATTCCCCGAAAGTCCAAAATCTGCGACCAGCTTTTCCGCCGCCTTCCGCAAGGACAGCTGAAACAGTTTTGCGGTGAAGTCGATTACATCACCATCCGCTCCACAGCCAAAACAGTGAAACCGGGAATCCACTTTCATGCTGGGATTGCGGTCTGCATGGAATGGACAGCAAATCATGCTGCTACGGTTGGGTTGAAAGCCATAGGCTTCTGCGGTCTGCCGGGTAGTGATATTCCGTTTTACGATTTCAAATAAATTGTTGTTCTTGAAAATTGACCTCCTTCTTATTTTCAAAAGTCCCTGCCGGATGGGAAAGCCCTGCACGGGCTTACGCATCCGGCAGGGTTCCGGGGTGCGGGGTGGAAGACCCTGCTGATTTACAGGCTCATATCGTAGCTGCGCTTCTTGGCTCGCGGCCGCTGTTCACGCTGCTGCAATTTTTCCATTTCAAGGATGCTGTCAACATTGGCAAGTACCGTCTGTATTTCTGTATTGCGTTCCTTAAAATAGTGGTATGTTTCATACCGTGCATCCTTTGTGCACATCAGAAGTTCTTTTTCTGCCCGGAGATCTTTCATCGAAGGGAATTTTTCGTCTAGGAAATCCCGCTTTAGAAATTGACGCGCTTCCTCGTATTTTGCAATTTCATCGAAGTGGGTTTGCCGAAAAATTTTCTTGTTAGGTGCTTTCAGAAATTCGCTATAAACAGATTTTGTAGAAAAATACTGGCCCAAATGATGAATCTGCTCGTTGACCTTTTTCAGCTTGACTTCCGTGAGTTTCGCATCACTTCGAGCCGTCGCCATTTTTCGGTCAATACTCTCGGCAGCTTCATAAAGTTTTTCGTATGAATCATATCCGTGCTCTTGCACATAGAGAACGGTATGCGCCATCTTCTGTAAATTTGAGATTTTGACTTTCTGGGCATAGGCATAGCTCTGCTGGGCTTTTACGCAATCCTGCAAATTTACAACCAGCCGGAGATTCGACTTGATGTACAGCGCATCCATAGGATCATTGACACGACACTGCTGCTTTTCTTTCTCGGCTGCGTTGCACTGAAAAAGCAGTAAAAGATGCTCACGGTCAAAACTGGTTCCCAGCGTTCTGGCAGAGATAAATTTCTCCCTGTCTGCTGGAAGGTAGCTGAATCGCCCTCGATGGTCTTTCACCAAAATGCCGTATTCCAGCTTTAAGAGGTTTTGGAAATCCATAAAAGATGCAGATCGTTTTGCTATATCGGTAATGGCATTTCGGATTTTTTCCTTCTCCGTTTCAAAAGTCGTCTTTGCTGGTGTGAACCCATCGCCAAGAAGTTCCAGATTGGTAAGGTCCAAGTTGATCTGTCCGCACCGTTTAGCGTAATATTCCTGCTCCGAAACTTTAGAGAGAGAGGGGGAAAGCAAATCGATCTGATTCAAGTTTTCCCTCATGCAAATATCCATGAGGGATTTCTGTAGGTGTTTCAGGTACCCGTTCGTCACATGGTGCTTGTGCCCTGCCTTGCAGTCAATGGGTCGCTCCATAAAGGACTGCTTAGGTACATCCAGCTTTCGCAAACTGTTGATTACGATATGGACATGAATATTTCCGCTGCCATTGTGACCGTCCATGTGCGTACAGACCAATGCCTGATGCCCCGGAAAATTTGCTTTTGCGTATTCCAGTCCAAGCTCCTGTGCCCGTTTCCCCGTCAAGCAATTTTCTGTGCTGTCCCGTGGGTCAAAGCTGATGATGTAATGATGGCTTTTGATTTCATTCTTATTTTTGTTCTTCTGATATTCGCGGTTCAGCTGCTGGCAGGCCGCATCAAAGGAATAGGGTTCACAGTTCAGGCCGTCCAGATAAAACTCATCCCGCATAATACGATTTCCGTTTTGGTCAAGGATCGGAGTTTTCCGAAGTTCGTCATGCTTGAAAATCAGATATTCCAGCGCAGCATCATAGTTGGAGCTCTTACTTGCGATGTGCTTTAAGATTGCCATAATTCTTTCCTGCCATTTCTGCGACTTGCTCCCGCATTTCAAAAATACAGGAAATTGCATGGTTGATGTTTTCGATCATAGCACGCGACTGGATACCGCCGCTGTTGAAGAACGCCGCGATCTGGTTCAGATTATTCCCGATGGCGGCAAACTCCCGTGTGATTGCTTCAATTTCGTCCGGGTGGACATAGAACACATACGAGGTATTCACGCGGCCTTTCATCAGCATCTGCGCTGTAAATTCAGAGAGGGTCATTCCGGCATCTTCTGCCTGCCGGTGTAAAAGTTCATGTACTACTTCTGTAACTCGTGCGGAGATTACTTTTGTCTTTACGATAGATTTCACTTTTTTCTTCGTTCTTGGCATGGGGTCTCCTTTCCAAAATCAAGAATTTGATTTTCCCGGCAGTGCATCTGCACTCCGGCTGTGACCTGCTGCAGCAGGCCACCAATGGGCAAAATCATGTGATTTTGCACGATGTGAGGGTATGGGGAGCGCAATCCCCATCAAGATGCCGCCGTGGAGAAACTGCCCGTAGGAGCGGTTTCGTATACAAAGGCGAATCTTGCTCTTAACCACTGTCCACTCTGTCCCAGCCCGTTCCTGCCCGATTTTCTCCGGCGTATTTTCCGGTAAGACGCGCAGAATGCACATTCAGTACCAGAGGTATCCTGCTGGGGTGGCTCATGCGATTTTCAAGGTGCGATGTGACTTTGTAAGGAATCGGGGAATTTCATCAGTGATACCGTAGTGAATTGGCTTACTTTTGAAAACACTTCCTATACCCTATACAAACTTTAAGGGGTGTTTTTAAACCGGGTCTTTTGAAAGTTCAAAGAAAATTCATTTTTCCAACGTTCCCCTCTACCTATGACATTCTAAAATGGGCGTTTGGCATACAGATTTTCAAATTTTGTTGAACTACCTAATTTTAGAACATGGATTTTGTTTATTTTTCACTCATAAAACTAGAGGAAAGCCGTTTCACAAAAGATTTTGAAAGTCCCTACACTAATAGGAATCCGCAGAGCTGTTTTGGAATACAGTTTTGAAAATTTCACAATTTAAGAAAAAACGGCAAAGCAGATAAAATCCACTTTACCGTTTTGTGTCGATGGCGCGATACACGTAAATTACTGCCTTAGGCTTTTCCGATAATTTACCTTATGAGAAGATCGGCAAAAATGGGCCTGTCTGCATTGCAGATGAAGTGCCGTTTGACATCCCGGAGAGCTGGGAGTGGGTAAGGTTAGCATCTATTTGTACCAAACTTGTGGATGGTGATCATAATTCCCCAAAAGGATGTTCCCATGAAACAGCGTATATCATGGCCTCATCAACCAATATTAACAATGATTGCATCGTTGAACTTGAAAAAGTTCGTTATTTAGAGAAAAGCGTTTTCGATAAAGAAAATGACAGAACGGACGCTACACCCAGAGATATTTTCTTTATGTCTGTTGGTTCTCTAGGAAGAAGCTGTGTTTATGAAGGCGGATTAAATATTTGCTTTCAACGAAGCGTTTCCATTATTCACACGTTAATTTTAAAAAAACATTGCAAAGAAGGAAAGCAAGAGTGCGAATCCAAATGGCTCGTATAGAGCCGTCAGGATATTTTTGAGGATTAACTTGAATAAATCAATTGTTCCATTCATCATGTTTTACAGATTACTGAACAAGTCAGCCTTGTACACGCCGTTCTCCAGCATCTTTTTGAAGCTGTTCTTTACTGCTGCGACATCCTCGTGATAGGTCATACCGTACCATGTATCGTTGGTTTTCAGAACTTTCACGAACATTTTTCCCTGCTCCAGCAGTTTACCGATAAAGATAGGGATCAGGTATTCTTCCTTTAGCGGATTGCACGGTACTTCCTTCTGGAAAAACTCTTTGAATCCTTCTTCCAGCGTTGTAAGGAAGTCAGGTGTCAGTCCCCACATATATGGATACCAGAGAATTTACATCAGCAGCCACACCATCTGCTGTCTTTACGATATTCTTGGTTTCCACAACTTCGGTCAAGTTTCCATTCTCATCCATCTTGCAGATGCCACGGGTCACACCACTATTATCAGACAGTGTGTTCTTCAGCACAAATCCAGCCATGCAAGACTTACCACTATTCACCAGATACTCATGGACAGCCTTGAAACCTTGCCTGTTACCCACTCACTGCTGATATATGCAGCGTTTCAATCAACCCTTCCCATAATATTATAGCAATTTTCAAAAATAAGGCGAATAGCCGCAGGAATGGAACCAGCCTGA
>OLOK01001063.1_pt1 | contig 24528 bp, 19 predicted proteins | sample 1672591 | NCBI WGS metagenome assembly OLOK01 (sample SAMEA3136703, study PRJEB25190) | human gut metagenome | biome: human gut; feature: human-associated habitat; material: faeces | place: Austria | collected 2013 | reverse complement strand
CGGTATGAAACTTACGTTTATAGGAGCAGCCCATGAAGTGACTGGAAGCTGTCATCTTCTTGAAGCATGCGGAAAGAATATCTTGATTGACTGTGGAATGGAGCAGGGACCGGATCTTTACGAGAATCAGGAACTTCCGGTTGCACCGGGAGATGTAGATTACATTCTTCTGACACATGCACATATTGATCATTCCGGAAATATTCCGCTTTTGGTGAAAAAAGGATTTTCCGGGGAGATCATTACCACATTTGCAACGGCAGATCTTTGTGATATTATGCTTCGTGACAGCGCACATATTCAGGAATTTGAAGCGGAATGGAGAAACAGGAAGGCAAGAAGAAGCGGAGAACCGGAATACGAACCAATTTATACGGTTGCAGACGCAGATGCCGCAACGAAGCTTCTGGCACCGGTAGATTACGGACAGAAGATTACGTTGTGTGATGGAATTGAAGTAAGATTCAATGATGTGGGGCATCTGCTTGGATCGGCAAGCATTGAAGTATGGATAACCGAAAGAGATGTCTCAAAGAAGGTTGTATTTTCCGGAGATGTGGGAAATGTCAATCAGCCGATCATTAAAGATCCCCAGTTAGTAAAAGAGGCAGACTATCTGGTGATCGAATCTACATACGGAGACCGTACACATGGTGAGGATATTCCAGATTATGTGGGAGAGTTTACAAGGATTTTGAGAGAGACATTCCAAAAAGGCGGCAATGTGGTGATTCCTTCTTTTGCGGTTGGACGTACGCAGGAGATTTTGTACTTTATCCGTGAGATCAAAGAAAAGAATCTGCTTCCGGAATTTCCGGGATTTGAAGTATATGTGGACAGTCCGCTTGCAATCGAAGCGACGAATGTGTTTAATAAAAATGTCAAAGGATGTTTTGATGAGGAAGCAATGGAATTGGTAAATCAGGGGATCAATCCTCTGCTGTTCCGGGGTCTGAAGACGACGATTACCAGTGACGAGTCCAGACAGATCAACTTTGACACAAAACCGAAAGTTATCCTGTCTGCATCCGGTATGTGCGAAGCAGGACGGATCCGGCATCATTTGAAGCACAATCTGTGGCGTCCGGAATGCACGATCTGTTTTGTGGGATATCAGGCAGTCGGAACGCTTGGAAGAAAACTGATTGAGGGTGCAGAGAGTGTAAAGCTGTTTGGAGAGAATATCACGGTCAATGCCAGGATCGAGGTATTGAAAGGAATCAGCGGACATGCAGATATGAATGGTCTTTTGGACTGGATCAGGGGATTTGAAAAAATACCGGACCGCGTAATGGTTGTGCATGGGGAAGATACAGTGACAGATCATTTTGCAAAATTGGTAGAAGATACATTCGGTTGTCCGGCATTCGCACCATATTCAGGTGGAACGGTAGACCTCGCAGCAAATGAGATTATAACGATCGGACAGAAGATTCCGAAAAAATCAGATGAGAAACCGAGTAAGCTTAAGAGTGCATCCGCATTTAATCGTCTGGTGGCAGCTGCAAAGCGTTTGCTGAACGTTGTGTATAAGAATGAAGGCCTGGCGAATAAAGATATGGCCAAGTTCGAGACCCAGATCCAGAATCTGGCAGATAAGTGGGATAGATAACGCAGAATTTGCCAGATGTCAAGGAGTAAAATTTTTTTTATTTGATAAGAAACCGCATAAGCCTGTGCGATAAGGAGCATCATCTTAATAGAAACTGATGGATGAGATTCTGACAGGAGGTCTGTAATGGCACAGGGAAAGGTAGAAATATGTGGTGTGAATACGGCAAAGCTTCCTATCCTGAATGAAGAGGAGAAGGAAGCTTTGTTTGTACGCATCAAAGAAGGAGACCGGGAAGCGAAAGAAGAGTACATTAAAGGAAATTTACGACTTGTCCTGAGCGTGATAAGACGATTTGGGGCAAGCGGGGAGAACCCGGATGATCTGTTCCAGATTGGGTGTATCGGACTGATTAAGGCGGTTAATAATTTTAACACAGAATTAGAGGTAAAATTTTCCACCTATGCAGTACCAATGATCATTGGAGAGATCAGAAGGTACATGAGAGATAACAATTCCATTCGTGTCAGCCGGTCACTCAGAGATACGGCATATAAAGCAATCTATGCAAGGGAAAGTTACAGAAAGAAGAACCAGAAAGAACCGACGGTGCAGGAAATTGCGACAGAAATTGGCATATCCAAAGAGGATATTATGTTTGCTTTGGATGCAATCCAGATACCGATGAGTCTGCAGGAACCGGTCTATAATGATGGTGGAGATGCATTGTATGTGATGGATCAATTGAGTGATCAGACGAATAAAGAAGAAAAATGGGTGGAAGACCTGTCACTGGAGGAAGCAATGAAGCATCTTGATGAACGGGAACGTTATATTATCAAGCTCCGGTTCTTTCAGGGAAGAACGCAGATGGAAGTTGCAAAGGAGATACGGATATCCCAGGCTCAGGTCAGCAGGCTGGAGAAGAATGCGTTGAAAACTATGCGCCAGTACCTTATCTAAGGGCTGGCGCATTTTTGGTATTGCATTTTTGACGGTCTCATACTATGATATTTGCAGGAGGAATTTGTATAATGAAAGCTTGTATATTTGATCTGGATGGAACATTAACAAATACATTGGAATCTATGACATATTCCGTAAATCTGACACTTGAGGAGATGGGACTTTCCAAGATCACAAAAGATCAGTGCAGGTTGTTCGTCGGGAATGGAGCCAGGGTATTAATAGAAAAGTCACTGAAAGCAGCCGGAGACACAGATGCTTCAAGGATTGAAGAGGGGATGGAAATATACGGACGTATATTTGACCGGAATTGTACATATCATGTAACACCTTATGAAGGAATCCCGGAGATGTTGAAAGCATTGAAAGATAAAGGAATTCAACTGGCAGTCCTTTCCAATAAGCCGGACCGTCAGACAGTAAAAGTTGTGAAAGCAATCTTTGGAGAAGAATTGTTTGATTATGCACAGGGACAGAAAGAAGGTATCCGAAGGAAACCGGAGCCGGACGGAGTATGGTATCTTATGGAACAGATGCACGTATCAAAAGAAGAATGCCTGTATATCGGAGATTCAGAAGTTGATGCGGCAACCGGAAGGAATGCAGGCCTTAAGACGATAGGTGTGTTGTGGGGATTCCGGGACAGAAAAACGTTAGAAACTGCGGGAGTAGATGATCTGATCGACAGACCGGATGAACTGTTGCAGTTTGTGTAATATTACGATAAGGGAGGTTGAGATGTATGTACGAGTATGATGAAGAATGTCTGCAGACGTTTATTTTGAATCAGGGACAGCTGTTTGATGAACCGGTTGCAGAGACTTTGGAAGAGGCAGAGGCTTTTCTGGAGGACTGTATGGCTTCTATCGTAGATAATATCGGAGAAGTCAGGGAATTCCTTGATCAGGAAGGAATGGATGTCAGTGGAATGTCTGACGAAGAGATTGAAGATGCATCAGAAGTATTTGCGCTATCGGATGGTCGTTATCTTATCGTTGAAGGATAAAAGCAAAAAGACGAAAGTACCTGCCGGGTGGCATCGCACAGGCCACTGTCAGATGTAAGAAAAAGCCGCAACTACTTTGTAGTTCCGGCTTTTTTCAATGCAGTTTCAATGGCCTGGACAATCAGCTGGGAAGTGTAAGGAGTGTCAGATGAATACTGGATATTGTCGAGTGACTGTTTTTTGTAGACCTGTTCGGCAATATCTTCGATCGCAGGTTCGATGAACGGATACATGGTTGTGATAGATTCGTTCAGATTGGTGAAACGGATGGAATTGATATGGGATTCATCTACAGTCACCTCAACTTCCAGCGCAGTATTGTTCAGAGTGATATCTGAGGTGTAGATTCCCGGAGTATAGATCCGGTTATCTTTTGAGGCGGAGCGATGTTCCGGGCGGAACATGAATATCAAAAGCAGGATCAGAATAATGGCCAATACTGCGAAAATAACGGTATAGATGATTTCTTTCATGTGAAGTACAACAATTTTTGTTTTGGAACTCATAGTGAGACCTCCTGGTAATTGGTTTCAAAGATTGTTTCATTTTCTATAATGTATGAAAAATGTGGAAGAATTATTCGTTTAATTTTTCCGTGACAAATGGAAAAGGTTCTTGTAGAATGATAAAAGAAATGGAAGGTGAAAAATTATGTTTATTATTGCAGGACTTGGAAATCCTACACTTCAGTATGAAGGAACCAGACACAATGTAGGGTTTGATGTCATAGATATGTTGGCAGACAGATATAATATTTCTGTAGACGGAAGAAAAGGAAGAGCACTGATCGGCAAAGGAATGATCGGGGGACAGAAGGTGCTTCTGGTAAAACCGCAGACGTATATGAATCTGAGCGGGGAAAGCTTAAGAGAACTGGTCAATTATTATAAGATTGATGAAGAACACGAACTTCTTGTGATCTATGATGATATCAGTCTGGATGTAGGGCAGTTGAGAATCCGTAAGAAAGGAAGCGCCGGAGGGCATAATGGAATAAAAAATATTATTGCCAACCTTGGAACCGATGTGTTTCCGAGAATCAAGATCGGCGTTGGGGAGAAGCCAAAGAAATACGACCTGGCGGATTATGTACTGGGACATTTTTCGAAAGAAGATCGTGAATTGATGGAAGAGGGATATGACCGCGCAGACCATGCGGTGGGAATGATCTTAAATGGAGAGATCGAGGCTGCCATGAACCAGTATAACAGGAAAGTAAAGCCTAAGGAGGCATAAAAAGATGCAGGGCTTAATCGGACCGTTAAAAGAACTTGCAGAGTTTGAAGAACTCTGTAAAAATAAGAAAAAAGATGCAGGAATGATCCGTGTATGCGGATGTGTGAATTCCCAGAAATCTCATATGATGTATGCAATTGGCGATGGCTGTAAATACAAGGTCATCGCCTGTTCCAGTGAGACAAAAGCAAAACAGATATATGAAGAATACCGATTCCTGGACAACAATACTTATCTGTATCCGGCAAAGGATTTTCTGTTCTATAAAGCAGATATCCGTAGTAAAGAGCTGGTGAAGCAGAGAATGGAAGGAATCCAGGCAGTGCTTTCCGGAACACCTGTGACGATTGTGACAAGTCTGGATGGGTTCATGGATCACCTCGCACCAAAAGAGAGTATTGAAGAAAAAGTACTGAAGATACAAAACGACAGTGTCCTTAAACTGGACGAGATGGCAGAGAGACTTTCTGATGTAGGGTATGACAGGGAAGTACAGGTAGAAAGCCCGGGGCAGTTTGCAGTGCGGGGAGGAATACTGGATATCTATCCACTGACGGAGGAGTTTCCGGTAAGGATTGAATTTTGGGGAGATGAGGTGGATTCTATCCGGACTTTTGACGTGGAGAGTCAGCGGTCCATTGAGAATATGACAGAAATTACCATCTATCCGGCGGTGGAATTTCCGCAGGGAGAAGAGAAGGGAGTATCGTTCCTGGATTATTTTTCGAAAGAAGATACCATTCTTTTTCTGGATGAACCGGTGCGTCTTGTGGAGCGCGGACAGAATATTGAAGAAGAGTTTATGGAAGCGCAGAAAAAGCGTCTGGAGAACGGGTATGAACTGGAAGAGGAAGAGGCAAAGATATTTCCGGTTGCAGATATCCTGAAGAAGATCAATACTTACAGCAGTATCGGCTTTTTTGCGTTAGAGATGAAGTGCAGGGGATTGGAAGTAAGAGAATCTTATGAAATCCAGGCTAAGAGTGTGAATCCGTACAATAACAGTTTTGAGATGCTGACACAGGATCTTAAGAGACTGAAAAGAAACGGATACAGGGTAGTCCTGCTGTCAGGATCGAGAACCCGTGCAAAGAGGCTGGCGGAAGATTTAAGAGATTATAATCTAAGCAGTTATTACGGTGAAGAATTGGACCGCGAAGTAAAGCCTGGAGAAATTATGACGGCATATGGATACATTGCGGAAGGGTATGAATATCCAATGCTTAAATTCACTGTGATTGCAGAGTCGGACATTTTCGGAAAAAGAAAAAAGAAGAAAAAGAGAAAGACTTATGAAGGACGCAAGATCCAGAGCTTTTCGGAACTGAAGCCGGGAGATTATGTTGTTCATGAGAATCATGGTATAGGCGTCTATCAGGGAATTGAAAAGATCGTTGTAGACAAGATTTCAAAAGATTATATGAAAATCTCGTATGCACAGGGCGGGAATCTCTATATTCCGGCAACACAGCTGGATCTGATACAGAAATATGCCAGTGCCGATGCAAAAAAACCAAAGCTGAATAAGCTGGGAACCCAGGAGTGGAATCGGACCAAGACCAGGGTGCGCGGTGCCGTAAAAGAGATTGCAAGAGATTTGGTGAAGCTGTATGCGGCAAGACAGGAGCAGGATGGTTATGTCTATGGAGAAGATACAGTATGGCAGAGAGAATTTGAAGAGATGTTTCCGTTTGAAGAGACGGAAGATCAGATGATGGCAATCGAGGCTGTAAAAAAAGATATGGAAAGTCATAAGATCATGGATCGTCTGATCTGTGGGGATGTTGGATTTGGTAAGACGGAGGTTGCAATCCGTGCGGCATTCAAAGCTGTACAGGAGAGTAAGCAGGTAGTCTATCTGGTTCCGACAACGATTCTTGCACAGCAGCATTACCGGACATTCGTACAGCGTATGAAAGAGTTCCCGGTGCGGATTGACCTGATGTGCAGATTCCGTACACCGGCACAGCAGAAAAAGACGGTCGAGGATGCGAAAAAGGGACTGGTAGATATCATTATCGGAACACATCGGGTACTGAGTGAAGACTTGAAATTCAAAGATCTGGGGCTCCTGATCATCGATGAAGAACAGCGGTTCGGTGTTCAGCACAAAGAAAAAATCAAGAAATTGAAGGAAAATGTAGATGTATTGACACTTACAGCGACTCCAATCCCGAGAACACTTCATATGAGCCTGATCGGTATTCGCGATATGAGTGTATTGGAGGAAGCACCGAATGACCGTATGCCGATCCAGACATATGTTATGGAATATAATGACGAGATGGTACGTGAAGCAATCGAACGGGAATGCGCAAGACAGGGGCAGGTATACTATGTCTATAACCGTGTGGAAGATATCGATGAGGTAGCAGGACATGTGCAGAAGCTAGTGCCGGATCTGTCGGTTGCCTATGCGCACGGACAGATGCGGGAGCATGAACTGGAGAGGATCATGTACGACTTTATCAACGGAGAGATCGATGTGTTGGTATCCACAACGATCATAGAGACCGGACTGGATATCTCAAATGCAAATACGATGATCATTCATGATGCAGACCGGCTTGGACTTTCACAGCTTTACCAGCTGCGCGGACGTGTCGGACGTTCCAACCGCATGGCATATGCATTCCTTCTCTACCGGAGAGATAAGATGTTAAGAGAAGTGGCAGAAAAGAGGCTGGCTGCTATCCGTGAATTCACGGACCTTGGCTCAGGATTCAAGATTGCGATGCGTGACCTGGAAATCCGTGGAGCGGGAAATCTTTTGGGTGCGGAGCAGCATGGTCATATGGAGGCGGTCGGATATGACCTTTACTGTAAGATGTTGAACGAAGCGGTGAAGCATCTGAAAGGTGAGATGGAAGAAGAGGAGACCTTCACAACTACGATGGATCTGAATGTGGATGCATTTATTCCGGCATCTTATATTTCGAATGAATACCAGAAACTGGATGTCTATAAACGAATCGCTGCAATTGAGAGCCGCGAAGAAATGGAAGATATGGTAGAAGAACTGACAGACCGGTTTGGAGATATTCCGAAGAAGGTGGAGAAACTTCTGGAAGTTGCCGCATTGAAAGCACAGGCACATCAGTTGTATGTAACGGCTGTCGAACAAAAGGGAGAGGTTTACACATTTATCATGTATGAAAAAGCGAAGGTACATCCGGAACGGATTCCGAAGCTGATCGAAGATTTCCGTGGGGAACTGACATTCAAAGCAGACGGAGCCCAGCCGTGTTTTATCTATGAGAAGAAGAGAAGAAATCTGAAAGAGAAGCAGACAGATGCACTGGAAATTACGAAAAATGTGTTAAATGGGTTGAAAGGATTGATAGGCGGAGAAAAAAGCGGTATAATTGACCCATTAAGCAAATAAAGGCAGGTTAGGATAAATGAAAAAAAGAGCATTAATATTAGCGCTGGCAGGGATTATGGCAGCATCACTTACCGGATGTGGATCGCTGAAGGATGATGCGGTGGTCGTAAAAGCAGGAGATGAAGAGATCACGGCAGGTGTTGCAAATTTCTATGCAAGATATACACAGGCTCAGTACGAAACATACTTTGCGAGTTATTTCGGCGGAGATGATATGTGGACGAAAAATGCGTCAGACGGCAAGACCTATGAAGAATCAATCAAAGAAACTTTGCTGGATGATCTGAAGAATATGGCACTTCTGGAAAAGCATATGAAGGATTATGACGTAAAGCTTACAAAAGCAGATAAAAAAGCAATCGATGATGCGGCTGAAGAATTTGACAAGGCCAACTCCCAGAAGAAAAAAGACAAGGTATCTGGTTCCGAAGAGAATGTAAAACGTGTCATGACATTGATGGTGATCGAGCAGAAGATGCGTTCGGCAATCGTAGCGGAAGCAAATGTGAATGTAACAGATGAAGAAGCAGTACAGAAGCATATGCAGTATGTGGAGTTTGATTATACTACATCATCAGATTCGTCCGATTCATCAGATACGACTGTATCCGATGATGAGAAGAAGCAGGTAAAGGAAAAAGCTGCGGCATTTGCAGAGGGAGCAAAGACGGCGGAAGATTTTGCATCCTATGCAACCGAACAGGGAACTGAAGCAAAAGATGCAACGTTTGATTCGGATTCTGTAAGTCCGTCTAAAGAAGTTGTAAAAGCAGCAGACAAATTGGGAGAAGGTGAGCTTACGGGTGTGGTTGAAAGCGATACCGCATGCTATGTGGCAAAAGTTACAAGCCTCAATGATGAAGCAGCCACAGAGACCAAGAAACAGTCCTTGCTCACAGAGAAACAGGATAAATACTATAAAAAAGTATTAAAGAAATGGAAGAAAGAGGAAAAAATCACTGTTCACAAAGGAACATGGAATAAGATTGATTTCACGAAATTGAGCGTAAAAGCCAAAGATACAAGTACAACCGGAACAAGCACAGACAGTGCTTCGGGTAACTAAGACGAATAGAGATAAGAAGAATGGGCAGCATCCAACCGGGTGCCGCCCATTAATAATGGTACTGTCTTAATTCATAAAAGCAGATACGATCTCGTTAACGAGCTTTCCGTCTGCCTTGCCTTTTACTTTAGGCATCAGGTTCTTCATGATCTTTCCTTTATCCTTTGCAGTAGGAGCATCAAGTCCCATTTCTGCAAGAACAGAAGCAACAACTTCTTTGATCTCTGCTTCATCCATCATCTTAGGAGCATACTGTTCCAGAACTGCAAGACGCTTATTGCATTCTTCGATGATCTCTGTACGGTCTGCAGGAGTCATATCGAGTGTCTCTTTTGTCTGCTTGATCTCTTTTAAGATAACCTGTGTCTCTTCTTCCGGTGTCAGATCCGCACGTTTGTCGATTGCTTTATTCTTAAGAGCTGCAAGCAGCATGGATAAAGTTTCCTTTGTGTCTTTGTCTTTTGCTTTCATGGCTTTGACCATATCAGCACGTACTTCATCAATTTTACTCATGATTCATTCCTCCTAATATTTTCTTCCAACTATTATACAAAACTATTGAAAAAATATCCAGTCTAATATCAGAATGAATAATTCCATCTTTTTCTCAGCATACTAACCATATGTTAGAAAATATGGAAAAAACAGAAAAAAACAGAAAAAACAGGAGGAAGATAAATGCTATGAAAGCAACAGGAATCGTAAGAAGAATCGATGATCTGGGACGTGTAGTCGTTCCAAAAGAAATCAGAAGAACACTGAGGATCAGGGAAGGCGACCCACTGGAGATATTCACGGACAAGGAAGGAGAGATTATTCTGAAGAAATATTCTCCGATCGGAGAATTATCGGCATTCGCCAAACAGTATGCAGAAAGTCTGTCGCAGATGTTGGGATGTCTGGCAGGAATCTGTGATATGGATCAGGTGGTCGCAGCGGCAGGAAACGGGAAGAAAGAGCTGCAGGATGAAGATATAACAAGGGAACTCGGAGAGTTTCTGAAGGAAAGAAAGACGCGGAATGCAAAAGCAGGAGAAAAAAAATATGTGCCGGTGGTGAGCAAAACAGAACCTTACAGTCAGGAGGTGATCAGTCCGATCCTGTGTGCGGGGGATGTGATCGGGGCGGTACTCTTGCTGAACGTGGATCAGAAAGACCTGTTTGAAGAAAGAGAAATCTGCCTTGCGGAATATACAGCGAAGGTTCTGGGAAAACAGATGGAACAATAGAACAATTATGGACAGAACAGAAGCATAAATAAGAGTCTCTCTTCATAATCTGTGATAGATGAGGAGGGAGCAGATGAGAAAAAAAGAACAAAATGAAGTATGGATCATGTGGATGGTGAAAGCTCTTCTTGCGGCATATGTAGTGACAGGTATTCTTCTGATAATACTGGCGCTGGCTCTTTATAAATTCGAATTAAATGAAGGCGCGGTGACGGCAGGAGTGACGGCAGTCTATCTGATCTCGACATTTACCGGCGGACTTGTGGTGGGAAAACTTGCAAAAGTCAGGCGGTTCCTGTGGGGAATTGTTCTGGGAATATTGTATTTTGCGTTACTTTTGCTTGTCACAGTCGGAATCTACCGCACATTTCATGGAAGCAGTACAGAGATATTGGTGACATTTGCGTTGTGTGCGGGAGGCGGCATGGCTGGCGGAATGATATCCTAAGAAAAGGATTGCGAAACCTATATTGAAATGTTATAATAATATAAGTTAAGCAATAGTAAGGAGGGACATGAACATGAAACATGTAAAATCATTGAATAAACCTATGAACAGCAACCTGAAAAAAAGTGGCTGTGGCGAATGTCAGACATCATGCCAGTCAGCATGTAAGACATCCTGCACAGTAGGAAATCAGACTTGCGAACAGAACAAATAATTTAAAATCATATGGATACTCGGGACAGCGGTCTTTAGGGTCGCTGTTTCTTGCTGTTCATGGAATTATCTGACAGCATGAGATTTCAGACAATCAGAGAAATAACAGGAATTTTCCGATATAGAATATGAAAAACAAGAAAGGGGTACCAGATATGATTCATCAGTACCGTAATAATGGATACAATATCGTTATGGATGTGTACAGCGGCTCTGTACATGTGGTAGATGATGTCTGTTATGATGTAATCGCAAAATTGAACGGATCAGAGACAGAACCAACTGCCGGAACATTAAAAGAAACAGGTGTAAAAGATCAGCTTCTGCAGTCACTTGGAAATAAATACGAAGCGTCAGATATCGAAGATGCATTGTCAGATGTGATCGAGCTGACAGAAGGCGGACAGTTATTTGTAAAAGATACATACGAATGCATGATTGAAGAGGTGAAGAAGAGGAAAACGGTCGTAAAAGCATTGTGCCTGCACATTGCACATGACTGTAACCTTGCCTGTAAATATTGCTTCGCAGAAGAGGGAGAGTACCACGGAAGACGTGCACTTATGAGTTTTGAAGTGGGTAAGAAGGCACTGGATTTCCTGATCGCAAATTCCGGAAACCGCCGCAACCTGGAAGTTGACTTCTTCGGAGGGGAACCTCTGATGAATTGGCAGGTTGTAAAAGATCTGGTGGCTTACGGAAGAGAACAGGAGAAGATCCACAACAAGCATTTCCGTTTTACCGTTACGACCAATGGTGTCCTTTTAAATGATGAGATACAGGAATTTGTAAATAAAGAGATGGACAATGTTGTATTAAGTCTGGATGGAAGAAAGGAAATCAATGACCAGATGCGTCCGTTCCGTAACGGAACGGGAAGCTATGATTTGATCGTTCCGAAATTCCAGAAGCTTGCAGAAAGCAGAAATCAGGAAAAATATTATATCCGTGGAACATTTACAAGAAACAATCTGGACTTTTCCAATGATATTATGCATTTCGCAGATCTTGGATTCAAACAGATGTCGATCGAGCCGGTCGTTGGAGATGAAAGCGATCCATATGCGATCAGGGAGGAAGATCTTCCTAAGATCATGGAGGAATATGATAAACTTGCGAAGATGATGATCGAACGCGAGAAAGAGGGAAAAGGCTTCAATTTCTTCCATTTTATGATAGATTTAAATGGTGGTCCGTGTGTGGCAAAACGTTTATCCGGATGCGGTTCCGGAACAGAATATCTGGCTGTTACACCATGGGGCGACCTCTATCCATGCCATCAGTTCGTCGGACAGGATGATTTTCTGATGGGTAATGTGGACGATGGAATCGTGAAGCCGGAGATTGCGGACGATTTCAGAAGCTGTAATGTGTATTCGAAAGATAAATGCAGAAACTGTTTTGCAAAATTCTATTGCAGTGGTGGATGTATGGCAAACTCTTACAATTTCCATGGTACGATCCATGATACCTATGAGATTGGCTGTGAGATGCAAAGGAAGCGTGTAGAGTGTGCGATCATGATGAAGGCTGCACTTGCAGAAGAATAAATAATTCGAGAGGATGTGTAGGAGAACGATGAAAAAGTCAAAAAGCATACTGAGTCTGCTTCTGACGGTAATCCTCATCGTCGGTCTTGGTTTTACTGTTATCGCAGGAATTGGAAAATCTAAGACCGGTGCGATGAAGAACATCAAACTTGGTCTGGATCTAGCCGGTGGTGTCAGCATCACTTATCAGGTAAAAGATAAGAATCCGACCAAAGAAGAGATGAGTGATACAATCTATAAGCTGCAAAAGCGAGTAGAGCAGTACAGTACAGAAGCAAGTGTATACCAGGAGGGAGACGACCGAATCAATATCGAGATTCCTGGTGTTACAGATGCCAATAAGATTCTGGATGAACTTGGAAAACCAGGTTCCCTTTCTTTCCAGACGGCAGATGGTGAGACGGTCCTTACAGGAACCGATGTAAAGAGTGCATCTGCAAAGAGTGGTCAGGATGATATGGGGAATAAAGAATACTCCGTAGAACTGAACCTGACAAAATCAGGAACAAAGAAATTTGCTACAGCAACACAGAACAATATCGGAAAACAGATTGCGATCATTTATGACGGTGAGACCATCTCCAGTCCGGTTGTCCAGTCTGCGATCACAGGCGGACAGGCTTATATTACCGGAGACTTTACATACGAAGAAGCTGATAATCTGGCATCAACGATCCGTATCGGTGGACTGAAACTGGAACTGGAAGAATTACGTTCGAATGTAGTCGGAGCACAACTTGGAGAACAGGCACTTAGCACAAGTCTGAAGGCGGGAGTGATCGGTCTGATCCTGGTATTCCTGTTTATGATTCTGGTATACAGGCTTCCGGGACTGGCATCCAGTCTTGCACTGCTGATCTATACAGAGATTGTACTGGTGATCCTGAATGCATTTGATGTAACCTTAACCCTTCCGGGTATTGCAGGTATCATTTTAAGTATTGGTATGGCGGTGGATGCGAACGTTATCATCTTTGCCCGTGTGCGTGAAGAGATGGCGAAAGGAAAAACTGTGAAGTCATCACTCAAGGCAGGATTCCAGAAAGCAATGTCAGCTATCGTTGACGGTAACGTAACAACTCTGATTGCAGCAGCGGTTCTGTGGTTCAAAGGTTCCGGAACAGTAAAAGGATTCGCACAGACACTGGCAATCGGTATTGTGGTATCCATGTTTACCGCACTGGTGATCACACGTATGATCGTATATGCATTCTATGGAATCGGAATCCGCAAAGAGAGTCTGTATTATCATCAGATGAAAGAAAGAAAGCCGGTGAATTTCCTCGGAAAGAAGAAGATATTCTTCAGCGTTTCCATTGCACTGATCCTTGCAGGATTTGTGATCATGGGAGTCAATTCGGCAAAGGGAAATGGAGCACTGGCATACAGTCTGGATTTCCAGGGCGGAACTTCTATGAATGTGAAATTTGACAAAGATTATTCTATCGATGAGATCGATGAAGAGATTGTTCCTGTAGTAGAAAAGATTACCGGAGACCACAACATTCAGACACAGAAGGTGTCCGGAACCAAACAGGTCATTATTAAAACAAAGACATTAAGTCTTGCGAAACGTGAGCAGGTCAACAAAGCACTGAAAACTACATTCGGAGTGAAAGAATCGGATATCACAGCTGAAAATATCAGTTCTACGATCAGTGGTGAGATGCGTCGTGATGCAGTAATTGCCGTGATCGTGGCAACAATCTTTATGCTGCTTTACATCTGGTTCCGTTTCAAAGATGTACGTTTTGCTACAAGTGCGGTTGCGGCACTGTTACATGATGTTCTGGTGGTACTTGCATTCTATGCGGCATCCAGAATCTCGGTGGGAACAACATTTATTGCATGTATGCTGACGATTGTCGGTTATTCCATCAATGCAACGATTGTAATCTTTGACAGAATCCGTGAGGAACTTCCACTGATGAAGAGAAACGATGATCTGGCTGAAGTGGTAAATAAGTGTATAACACAGACGTTGACAAGAAGTATTTATACATCATTGACGACATTTATCATGGTATTTGTTCTGTTTATTATGGGTGTAAGTTCTATTCGTGAATTTGCAGCACCGCTTATGGCAGGTATCATCTGCGGAGGATATTCTTCCGTATGTATCACAGGGGCCCTGTGGTATGTTATGAAAACAAAAGCCTCTAAAAAAGCAACAAACAAAAAGAAAAAATAAATCAGAAAATGATTTGAAAAGCAGTTATGCCTGTTGACAGGGTATAACTGCTTTTTTAAAATAAAAAGTAATTGTACTTAGACTGAAGAGACAAAGGAGCGACAACAATGGAACGATGGGTTCTGCTGCGGAAAGGCGCAGATTTTGAGGCAATAGGGAAAAAATACCAGATCAGCCCGCGGCTGGCATGTCTGATCCGGAACAGGGATGTGATCGGGGAAGAAGCGGTTGACCGCTATCTGAATGGAACAATCAGTGATCTGTATGATGGAATGCTGATGAAAGATATGGATAAAGCAATCGATATTCTGAAAGAGAAGATCCTGGAAGATAAGAAAATCCGGGTGATCGGAGATTATGATATAGACGGAGTGAATGCAACTTACATTCTGTTGGAAGGACTGGAACGTCTCGGTGCGGATGTGGACAGTGATATACCAGACCGTATCAGTGACGGATATGGACTGAACAGGCATCTGGTCGAAAGAGCTTATGAAGCCGGTGTAGATACGCTCATTACCTGTGATAATGGGATCGCGGCAGCAGATGAAATCGCATATGGAAAAGAAATGGGGATGACAGTGATCGTAACAGATCACCACGAGGTCCCGTTTGATGAACAGGATGGAGAAAAACGATACAGAATTCCGCCGGCAGATGCGGTTATGGATCCTAAGCAGCCGGATTGTCTCTATCCATTTAAAGGGCTCTGCGGTGCTGCAGTTGCATACAAGCTGATGGAGGCATTGTGGGAGAGTATGGGAAAGGATTCGGCGGATCTTGATAATCTGATTGAAAATGTTGCGATCGCTACGATCGGAGACGTGATGGATCTGGAAGATGAGAACCGTATTTTTGTCAAAGAAGGTCTTCAGATGCTGAGACGCACAAAGAATCCGGGATTGAAAGCTTTGATCGAGTGTACAGGGATTGACAAGGAAAGTCTGAATTCTTATCATATCGGTTTTGTACTCGGGCCATGTATCAATGCCAGCGGAAGATTGGATACAGCAAAACGTGCGCTGGAATTACTGAGAGCAGGAACGCAGAAGGAGGCAGATATCCTTGCAGGAGACTTGAAAGCGTTGAATGACAGCAGGAAGGATATGACGGAAGAGGCTGTAAAACAGGCAGAAGAGCAGGTGGAGACAACAACCATTTCCAAGGACAAGGTGTTGGTCGTTTATCTTCCGGATTGTCATGAAAGTCTGGCAGGTATCGTCGCCGGAAGGATAAGAGAGAACTATTATAAACCGGTGTTTGTACTGACGGATGCAGAAGAAGGTGTGAAAGGATCCGGCAGGTCGATCGACGGATACCACATGTATGAAGAACTGAATAAATGCAAAGAATTGCTGACGAAGTTTGGCGGACATCGGCTGGCAGCCGGATTGTCACTTCCGAAAGAGAATGTCGGGAAATTTCGTGAGATGTTGAATAAAAACTGTACGCTGACCGAAGAAGAGATGAAAGAAAAAGTAACTATCGATATGGAGATGCCGTTCGGATGTGTGACGGAAGGATTGGTGAAAGAACTGGAACTTCTGGAACCATTTGGAAAAGGAAATACAAAACCGGTATTTGCAGCACGCGATGTCACATTACTTGGTGCAAGAATTCTTGGGAAGAATAGAAATGTACTGAAATTACAGGTGCAGGATGTGAATGGATACAGGATCGAAGCAATGCTGTTCCATCATGCAGATGATTTCCTTGGCAAACTGGAAGAACAGTATGGAAAGACAGAAGTGGATGCACTCTTAAAAGGCCGTGGCAGACAGATCCAGATCTCGCTGACATATTATCCGGATATTAATGAATATATGGGGAAAAAGACACCACAGATTGTGGTGACGCATTACCGTTAAACCATAGATTGAAAATTAGAAAAAGTAATGCTATACTTAAAGTTGTATTTTAGACAGAAATGGAGAGAGTATCATGAAAGCGATAGAAGAGTATGTAAGAAGCATTCCGGATTTTCCGGAACCGGGAATTATATTCAGAGATGTAACAAGCATTCTTCAGGATGCGGAGGGGTTACATCTGGCAATAGATCTGATGCAGGAAAAATTAAAAGACGTAGAGTTTGATGTGGTTGTAGGACCGGAATCCAGAGGATTTATTTTTGGAGTTCCGATTGCATATAACCTGCATAAGCCATTTATCCCGATCAGAAAAAAAGGAAAGCTCCCTTGCGAGACTGTTTCTGTTGAATATGAACTGGAATATGGTACTGCTACGATCGAGATGCATAAAGATGCGATCAAACCGGGACAAAGAGTGGTTATCATTGACGACCTGATCGCAACAGGCGGAACCAATGAAGCAATGGTAAAACTGATTGAAGGACTTGGCGGAAAAGTGGTAAAGACGGTATTTCTTATGGAACTTGCGGGATTAAAGGGAAGAGAGCGATTAGAAGGATATGATGTGGATGCCGTGATCACATATCCGGGTAAATAATAGAAGCATCAAGGGAAGGAGGCGTTGATATGTCAGACAAGACAACATATGAATCACTGGACAACCGGATTGCACCGGAAGCCCTGACGAAAGACCATACAAAAGGACTCGCGGTCGTAGACGGACATGCGGTGAAATCGCAGGAAGATTATGAAGATCCAGACCGGTTGTATGGCATGTTGATTGCCCGTATCCGAAAGTATCATCCGTCCACAGATGTTTCCCTGATTGAGAAAGCTTATAAGTTGGCAGTTGAAGCACATGGAGATCAGCGCAGAAAATCCGGAGAGCCATATATCATCCATCCGTTATGGGTAGCGATCATTCTGGCAGATCTTGAGATGGATAAAGAGACGATCGCTGCAGGAATGCTGCACGATGTGGTTGAAGATACAAAGTTTACGGAAGAAGATATCCGAAAGGAATTCGGAGCAGAAGTAGCACTTCTGGTAGATGGAGTTACCAAGTTGGGAAGACTTTCTTATTCTTCGGATAAACTGGAGGTACAGGCAGAAAATTTAAGAAAGATGTTCCTGGCAATGGCAAAGGACATCCGAGTCATCATCATCAAACTTGCAGACCGTCTGCATAATATGCGTACACTGCAGTTTATGACACCGGCGAAACAGAAAGAAAAAGCAAAAGAGACGATGGACATTTACGCACCGATCGCACAGCGTCTTGGAATTTCCAAGATCAAGACAGAACTGGATGATCTGGCACTTAAGTATTCACAGCCGGAAGTGTTCTATGATCTGGTGAATCAGATCAATGCCAGAAAGACTGAGCGGGAAGAATTTGTAGAGCAGATTGTAGATGAAGTGTCGACACATATGAAGAATGCGGGCATCAAAGCAGAAGTCAACGGGCGTGTCAAACATTTCTTCAGCATTTATAAAAAGATGGTCAATCAGGATAAGACAGTAGATCAGATCTATGATCTGTTCGCAGTCCGTATTATCGTAGAATCTGTAAAGGACTGCTATGCGGCACTCGGTGTGATCCATGAGATGTATACGCCGATCCCGGGACGATTTAAAGATTATATTGCAATGCCAAAACCGAATATGTACCAGTCACTGCATACAACGCTGATGAGTTCGGTCGGACAGCCGTTCGAGATCCAGATCCGTACAGAAGAGATGCATAAGACAGCTGAATATGGTATTGCGGCGCATTGGAAATATAAAGAGTCGAATGACGGTAAGAAGAGTGTTGAAGCACAGGAAGAAGAGAAGTTAAGCTGGCTGCGCCAGATCCTGGAATGGCAGAGAGACATGTCGGATAACCGGGAATTCCTGAATCTGATCAAAGGTGACCTTGATCTGTTTGCAGAAGATGTGTATTGCTTTACACCGCAGGGAGATGTCAAGAACCTGCCGAATGGTTCGACGCCGATCGACTTTGCTTATGCGATCCATAGTGCAGTTGGAAATAAGATGGTTGGAGCCAGAGTGAACGGAAAACTGGTCAATATCGATTATAAAATTCAGAACGGGGATCGAATTGAGATCCTGACTTCACAGAATTCCAAGGGGCCAAGCAGGGACTGGCTGAATATTGTAAAAAGTACACAGGCAAAGAACAAGATCAACCAGTGGTTTAAAAAAGAATTCAAAGAAAGTAATATCATCCGTGGAAAGGATATGATCGCTACATACTGCAAGGCAAAGAGTATCAATCTTACAAATATTATTCAGCCGAAGTACCAGGAGATCGTGCAGAAAAAATATGGATTCAAAGACTGGGAATCTGTGCTGGCGGCAATCGGTCACGGAGGATTAAAAGAAGGACAGGTAGTAAACCGGCTTGCAGAAGAGTATGGAAAAGATCACAGACAGGCAATTACGGATGAAGTTGTTCTGGAGAGAGTGGCTGAGGCTGCAAAGAATAAGGTGCATATTGCCAAGTCCAAGAGCGGTATTGTAGTCAAGGGGATTGATGATATGGCGGTCCGTTTTTCCAGATGCTGTAATCCGGTACCGGGAGATGAGATTGTCGGATTCGTTACCCGTGGAAGAGGTCTGTCCATTCACCGTACAGACTGTATCAATATGATACATCTGTCCGAAGCGGAACGCGCAAGACTGATTCCGGCAGAGTGGGAGACGGAAGTGACAGAAAAATCAGGAGGTCAGTATCTTGCCGAGATCAAGATGTATGCCAATGACCAGCAGGGGCTTCTGATGGAGATTTCCAGAATTTTCACAGAAGAAAATGTGGATGTCAAATCTATGAATGTCCGTACCAGCAAGAAAGGAACAGCAACAATTGAGATGGGATTCATCGTTCACGGCCGTGAAGAACTGGAGCGTATCGTGAAGAAATTGCATCAGCTTTCCGGAATCATTGATATAGAAAGGGCAACAGGATAAAAGTATGAAGATAAAAAAATACGTGGTTGGAATGATTGGTACGAATTGTTATCTGGTGATTAACGAAGAGACAAAAGAGACGGTCATGGTTGACCCGGGAGCTTATCCGGCGAAGGTAAAGAATGCGGTAAAGGAGCAGGGACTGAAACTGAAAGCGGTGCTTTTGACACATGCACATTTTGATCATATTATGGGACTTTCTGATGTGATGGAAGACGTAAAAGTTCCGGTATATGTAGAAGAAGCGGACCTTCCGATGATGACGGACGGTGAAAGTAATCTGTCTTCTACATATGTGCGTGGAGGATACCGGTTTGAGGAGGCGGTTCCGGTCAGTGATGGGCAACAGCTGGAAATTGCAGGTTTTCAGTTCCGTGTGATCCATACACCGGGACATACACCGGGTGGATGCTGTTATTATATGGAACAGGAAGGTGTTCTCTTTAGCGGTGATACATTATTCCAGACATCGGTTGGCCGTTCAGACTTCCCGGGTGGAAGTGCATCGGCATTGGTTCGTTCTGTAAAGGAGAAACTGTTGGTATTGCCGGAAGAGACACATGTATATCCGGGGCATATGGAAGAAACGACGATCGGTTATGAAAAACTCCATAATCCATTTATATAATGAATGTTGGCAAAAGACAGTGATAAAAAACAGAATGGAGAATTAAAATGATTCAGATTATATGTAAAAGCGAGTCTTATACTTATAATGCGTATCATATATTAAAGGCTTTTTATCCGTCGCAGGAAGTATCCTGCAAGACGGATGAAGAAGCCTCTAATTATGTAACGGTACAATTACCGGATGGTCAGGAAATTTTTGCAGAAACGGAGAATCTGCAAACGGAGAAAAAGCGGCAGACAGACCTGAATCTGTATGACCAACTGGAGAAGATCACCGGAGAACCACTTGCGTGGGGAGTGCTTACAGGCGTACGTCCGACCAAGCTTGCTATGCAGAAGCTGGAAGCCGGCTGGAAAAAAGAAGATTATATCAGATGGGCATGGGAAAGCGCAAGAGTAAGAAAAGAAAAGGCAGTGCTTGCATGGGAGATTGCCGAGAGGGAGCGGAAGATTCTGGAAGAACTGGATTATGAAGAAGGGTACAGCTTGTATGTAGGAATCCCGTTCTGTCCGTCGGTCTGTTCTTATTGTTCTTTCAGTTCCGGACCGCTGGATCGCTGGAAAGAAAAAGTAGATGTATATGTAGATACACTTTGTAAAGAGTTGGAATTTATCGCAGAGCGTTCAAAAAATAAGAAGCTGAATACAATCTACATCGGCGGAGGTACACCGACTACTCTGACGGCAGAGCAGCTGGAACGACTGATGAGATGGATTGATGAGAAATTTTCGAGAGAACATCTGTTGGAGTATACTGTAGAAGCAGGAAGACCAGACAGCATAACAGAAGAAAAATTAAAGGTCATAAAGAGCCACGGCATTACCAGGATTTCCATCAATCCGCAGAGCATGCAGCAGAAGACACTGGATGCGATCGGAAGAAAGCATACCGTAGAAGAGATAAAAGAGGCCTATGCATTGGCCAGAGAGACCGGATTCGATAATATCAATATGGATATTATCGCAGGACTTCCGGGGGAAGATATTTCTGATATGGAAGATACACTGGCTCAGATCGCTCAGATGAAGCCGGACAGTCTGACGGTGCATTCACTGGCAATCAAGAGAGCGGCCAGAATGGAAATGAGAGATTTACACCGGGATGTGAAGGAGACACATGACATCCTTTCCGGCATGATCGAAAAGGCAGCAAAAACAGCAGAAGAGATGGAACTTTTCCCGTATTATCTGTACAGACAGAAGAATATTGCAGGGAATTTTGAAAATGTTGGCTATGCAAAGGTTGACAAAGCCGGAATATACAATATACTTATTATGGAAGAAAAACAATCTATTATTGCCGCAGGCGCAGGTGCGTCGACAAAAATCGTATTAAAGAATCCGATTCCTATGCCGGGCAGTAAAAAGAAGAAAATGACACGTCTGATCCGTCAGGAGAATGTCAAGGCAGTAGATGCCTATATCGACAGGATCGACGAAATGATAGAACGCAAAGGAGAATGGTTATGGCATTAAAGAAAAAACCGGTTACCGGTATGAAAGACATGCTCCCACGTGAGATGGAGATCCGTGATTACCTGATCGGACTTATTAAAGAGACGTATAAGACATACGGATTCTGTTCCATCGAGACACCGTGTGTGGAACATATCGAGAACCTGTGCAGCAAGCAGGGAGGAGACAACGAGAAACTGATCTTCAAGATTTTAAAAAGAGGTGAAAAACTGAAGATCGATACAGCAAAAGAAGAGAATGATCTGGTGGATGGAGGTCTGCGTTACGACCTTACCGTACCGCTTGCCAGATATTATGCGAACCATTCGAATGAGCTTCCGGCACCGTTCAAAGCATTGCAGATCGGGAATGTATGGAGAGCAGACCGTCCGCAGAAAGGACGTTTCAGACAGTTCATGCAGTGCGATATTGATATTCTGGGTGAACCGGGAAATCTTGCAGAGATTGAGCTGATTCTTGCAACCACAGCTATGCTTGGAAAGTTAAGCTTCCAGAACTTTACGGTATGTATCAATGACCGTAACATACTGAAGGCAATGGCTGCATATAGTGGCTTCCGTGAGGAAGACTATGATGAAGTCTTCATTATCCTGGATAAGATGGACAAGATCGGGGCAGAAGGCGTTGCAAAAGAACTGGAAGAGATGGGATATGCAAAGGAAAATGTAGAGACTTATCTTCAGCTGTTTCAGGATGTTGCACCGGATGTGACAGGTATCCGTTTTCTGAAAGAAAAATTAGGAGACTGCTTAAGTGGAGAGACAGCAGATAGTATGGAAATGATCATTTCCAACGTTGAGACTGCAAAGGAATGCGAATTTAATATCAAATTCGACCCGACACTTGTAAGAGGACAGTCTTACTATACAGGAACTATCTTTGAAGTAACAATGGATGACTTCGGCGGATCAGTAGCCGGAGGCGGACGTTATGATAAGATGATCGGTAAATTTACCGGACAGGATACACCTGCATGTGGATTCTCCATCGGATTCGAGAGAATTGTTATGCTGCTCCTGGAAAATGGATATGAAGTTCCGACTGTAAAAGAGAAGAAAGCATATCTGTTAGAAAAGAAGATGACAAAAGAAGGTCTTTTAAAAGTAATGTCACTTGCAAAGACAGACCGTCAGGCAGGAAAACAGGTTCTGATCGTCAACATGAAAAAGAATAAGAAATTCCAGAAAGAACAACTGGCAGAAGATGGTTATATAGAAATCGTGGATTGCTATGCAGATTCCGTAGAGAACTTATAATATGTTTTAGAGAACAATAAATCACGGCGTAAAGACGCCGAAAAAGGAGAAAAAAGAACATGGCAGAATCAATGAAAGGGTTGAAAAGAACCCATAGATGTGCAGAATTATCTGCAGCCAATGTAGGAGAAAAAGTTACCATCATGGGATGGGTACAGAAGAACCGCAACAAAGGAGGTCTGGTATTTGTAGATGTCAGAGATCGCTCCGGTATCATTCAGGTGGTATTTGAAGAAGGAAAATCAGAAGCAGCGCTGATCGAAAAAGCAGCAAAGCTTCGTGCAGAATATGTAGTAGCAATCGTGGGAACGGTTGCAAAGCGTTCCGGTGCAGTGAATGATCATCTTGCAACAGGTGAAATTGAGGTACTTCCGGAAGAACTCCGTATTCTTTCCGAGTCAGAGACACCTCCGTTCCACATTGAAGAAAATTCCAAGACAAAAGAAGAAGTACGTCTGAAATACAGATATCTGGACCTCAGGAGACCGGATCTGCAGCGCAATCTGATGATGAGAAGTAAAGTTGCAACTCTGACACGTCAGTTCCTTGCAGAAGAAGGATTTCTGGAGATTGAGACACCGGTCCTGATCAAGAGTACACCGGAAGGAGCAAGAGATTACCTGGTACCGAGCCGTATCCAACAGGGACAGTTCTATGCACTGCCGCAGTCGCCGCAGTTATTCAAACAGTTACTGATGTGCTCCGGATATGACAGATATTTTCAGATTGCAAAATGTTTCCGTGACGAAGACTTACGTGCAGACCGTCAGCCGGAATTCACACAGATTGATATGGAGTTATCTTTTGTAGATGTTGATGATGTCATCGAGGTAAATGAAAGACTGCTTGCAAAATTATTCAAAGAAGTACTGGGGGTAGAAGTATCCCTTCCAATCCAGAGAATGACATGGCAGGAGGCAATGGATCGCTTTGGTTCTGACAAGCCGGATATCCGTTTCGGTATGGAACTGACGAATGTTACAGATGTTGTAAAAGACTGCGAGTTCGTTGTATTCAAAAATGCAATTGCAAATGGTGGAACTGTTCGCGGTATCAACGCCAAAGGACAGGGTGGAATGGCCCGCAAGAAGATCGACAAGCTGGTTGATTTTGCGAAAGATTACGGCGCAAAGGGACTTGCCTATATTGCAATCCATGAAGACGGAACTGTAAAATCCTCATTTGCCAAATTTATGACAGATGACGAGATGAAAGCACTGATTGAGGCAATGGGCGGAGAGAACGGTGACCTGTTATTATTCGCGGCAGATAAGAATAAAGTTGTATGGGATACACTTGGAGCACTTCGTCTGGAACTTGCCCGCCAGATGGAACTCCTTGATAAAAACGAATACAAATTCCTGTGGGTAACAGAGTTCCCGCTTCTTGAGTGGAGTGAAGAACAGAACCGTTTCACAGCAATGCATCACCCATTTACAATGCCAATGGAAGAAGATCTTCAGTACATCGACAGTGATCCGGG
>OLOK01001023.1_pt1 | contig 25231 bp, 43 predicted proteins | sample 1672591 | NCBI WGS metagenome assembly OLOK01 (sample SAMEA3136703, study PRJEB25190) | human gut metagenome | biome: human gut; feature: human-associated habitat; material: faeces | place: Austria | collected 2013 | reverse complement strand
AGAGCACTTGACTTTTAATCAAGTTGTCCGGGGTTCGAATCCCCGATGCTTCACTTCTGGAAAGTGCCGGAAATCCTTTATTTTCAAGGGTTTCCGGCGTTTTTTATATTCTTCTACAACTCCCGAGTAATCCCAAATAATCCCAAGTAAATGTCTCAAAAGTGTCTCAATAAAATCAAGATGTCTCAAAAGTGTCTCAGAAATTGAGGGCTTTTTCCACTGCTGATACGGCATCCTCTTTCTCCAAAATGATGTGATTATAAACTTCAATTACCATCTTTTCCGTATCGCCCATGAGCGCTGCAATTCGCTTTATACTGATTGTTGGAATCTGGTAACAGAGATTCGTGCAGTAGTTATGGCGAAACACATGAGGGGTGAGATCATCTCGATCAGCACCGGCGGCAAGCAGGGATTTATAAATTCTATCCCACATTTTCCGGAAAGAGGACTTGGTAATATATTCAGATCCTCTGGTAATAAATAATTGAGACGTCCGCAGCTCCTGGCAATATGTAAAGAGATAAGGAAAAACATTTGATGGGATTGGGACTGTGCGCTCCACTTGGTTCTTTGTACTCTTCAGATAAGGAGCGTTCCCATCAAAAGCCAGGGATTTATTTACATTTAAGGCTTTGGTCTTCAGGTTAAAATCAAATCGGGTTAAAGCCAGAGCTTCTCCACGCCGGAGTCCGCATCCGTAAATCAAAAAGAGAAAAGCTTTATCCATATCTGCCAGATCGGCCGCGAACACAGCTTTTTTCTCTGCTTCGGACAAAGCTCTTTTTTCGGATTTTAATTTTTTAATTGAGATATCCTTAAAAAGTTCTTCCGGAGCAGAAGCTGGTAATAGCTTATCTGATACAGCAGCATTTACAACCTGTTTCATAGTAAGCAAAATTTGCTCCTGGGTTCGATTTTTTCCAGTTGCATTATTGATTACAAGCAAGATGTGAAGTTTGGTGATATCATTAAGCTTAACCTTATCCAGTACATCCAGATGCTTATCAATAATATTTTTGTACATGGCAATTGTATTTTTCTCTTTTCCTGCTTTGTATACAGAAAGCCATTTTGTGGCATAGTCCTGGATACAAATATCTGTCTGTCGAACGTATTTGCGTTCCTGGACTTTCTGTTCCATTTCTTTTACCATATTTTCCAGGTCTCTGCTTGATTTCTTAGACCTGAGAGTAATTCTCTTTTTCTTACCATCTTCGGTGTAGGTGCCATCCCAAATTCGTGCCTGGAAGCACCCATCTGACCCACGCTTGTATTTGGCTGTGGCCATCGTATCCCTCCTTTTTCTGCCCATTACGGTGAGATCACCGAAATGGTTCATATTTTGTAATTTGCGCCGGCGCAACCGGCAAAAATGGGTATAAAAAATACAGCCACACAAATGTTCGCACTTGTGCGCTGCCTCCGAAGATGATACAATATCGTTGTCAAATGATGGGTATCTCTTCGGAGATCCTTATCCGCTCTGGTGCTGGTAACACCGGAGCGGTTTTTATTTTTATTAGTGACTTAAATCAGCTATTGAATCAAGTAGCTTAGTGAATTTAGCTAAATTCTGTAATGCTTGTTTATCTGTATCAGTTAGAACATAATCTAATTTTGCATCGGAATCTGATTGAAAACGAAGAGTCATAGGAGCACTTAAATCACCAAGCAAATAATCTACATATCTACCAGAGACTTCCTCGTCTTTATATTCCATTATTCCACCTGAATCAAGGACAGTTCTCTCAAATTCATTGCTGTTTCCGTAAAACCAGATACCATCATTAATTCCATCAGCATCTCGTTTTAAATAAATATTCGTTGTAAAAATCCAATCACTGTTTGTAAAACCAAGACGGAGATGGAAACCAAGTGCATTTAGTTCCCAATATGGATAAATATAGTGTTCGGAGTCAATGCCATGATATCCATTATAGTAATACAGTTCGTCATGTGTAACTGCATCAGACTCGCAAATGATATTTTCAAAATCTCCATATTGGTTCAAAACATCAAGTGTAGAATCAATAATTGATTTATCGTCCGGACGAATAGAAGCATAATTGTTTAGCTGAGCTTTTAATTCTTCTATTTGATCTGCTTTTATCATATTTTGGACTGTATAATAATTATTTCGGTCTTTATAAAAAGAAACGGCATCCGTGGAAAAAATAGTAGTGGTATCGGCAGCAGGTTCTTCATTGGCCTCTTCTTCGGAAACTGGTTCATCTGTTTCAATCGGAGCAATAGGATCGTCAGAGAAATTACTGGAAGCATTGCTTAATTCATTTAGCTGCTCCTGGAGTTCGTCATATTGCTGAGAAAGTTCATCATACTTTTTCTGTAGAGAAGAATAATCGTTTTGCAGAGTGTTATGTTCTGTTATAAGTTCACCGTGTTCTTTCTGCAAATCATCATATTTTCCTTGCCAATAATTCTGATTGCTTTGTGTATCACTTGCAGTGGAACATGAACTATCGCCGGACTTTGCTAGAGATATTGAATCATAAATCTGATGAAAACCATCATTTAAATCTGCAGTGTAGGGACAAAGCCTGCAAACGGCATAATAAATGGTTTGATCATATTCAAAAACTTTAGTATAACATTCGGTTCCGTCTGAGAGGCTCATAGTGTACTCACAGAAGGTGTCGGTGTTATTGTAAGAGTCTTGAGTAAGTGTTATTCCAGGATCAATTTCAAAGAGCCCTTGACAAGTGTTGGAAGCAAATGTCTTTTCTGATAGGAGGAGATCATCCGGGGATAAACTTGCTGTAGTAGCATACTCTGTATTAGGAAATGCAAAGCATGCAAGAACTGTATTATGTCCACCGCCATCATCCGGCATATTGATTGCTGAAATTGTAATACATTGTTCAAAAGAATCTGAGGTACTTTCTGAATACGTATAAGTTTCATCATCATAGGTAAAAGAAAATGTATCACTGGAATAAGTGTTGCTGGAAGCGAAGACGGAGCAAGGATAGATAAAAACAGGTATTGCAGCCAGTAGTGAAACAAATAATTTCTTTTTCATAAACCCTCCTATTTTCTGCTATAAAAGCAGAATAAATAAATGATTTTTGCAAATAATAGTTTTATGAAAATACTGCTTACACAAATCATGTACGAGAAAAATGTGTCTGTACGGCAGCTGTCGCAGATGACTGGGATCCCGAAATCTACGATTAATAATATTATGATTGAGAAATACTCACCTACGCTGGATAATCTGGAAAAGATAGCCAGAGTTTTGAAAGTGTTGCTGATAACAATACAGCAAGCGTTTTCTTTTTCATATAGGTATCCTCCTATGTTTTATTTTATTAAAACGCCGAAGCAAATTAATCCCTCTGTTTATCGTATAATAAGTATAAAACAAAATGAAATCCGAACAAATGTTTGTGAAATGTGTTGCACCATAAAAAGGAATGGTGTATATTAAATACAAACAAACGTTCGGTAAAACAGGAACGGGAGGGCGTACATATGAAAAAAGTGGATAATGAATACAAAAGCTATATTGTTGAAATGTTGAATAAGCTTGATGATTCAGATGAATCATTTTTAAAACAGTTATGTGTGCTTATTAGGAAACATCTCGAAAGGAAGAGGGGGCGTTAGCCCTCTTTCTTTTTGCTTAAATTTTCCACTAATTTCTGGCTGGCTTCGCGGAGCACTGCCTGGCTCGCAGGAGACAGCTCGTTGTATGTCCGGATGATTTCCAGGATAATTCCATAGAATGGATTATCTTTTCCCTCTTCCAGCACGTCTGAAACCAATGTTGCAATTTCTTCTTCTTCAGAAAGTTTTCGGGGCATATCACCTTCACCAGTTCTGAGCCAATTTTCATTCACATCAAACTCGCGACAGATAGCTATAATATTTGCCTCTGTTAAGTTGACTTTGTCTTTTTCTATTTTGGAAACGGCAGATTTTTGGACACCAATTTTTTCACCAAATTGTTCCATTGTCATTTCCTTCTTTTTACGGATTGCGTTGACACGCTCACCCTGAGTCATTTCCTCACCTCCTGTTCTTGATAATCCAAGAATAGCACCTGTTGAACTGAAAGTCAATAGAAAAAGTTGATTTAAGACACAAATAAGTGTTGACAAAGTGTTTGCAAGACACTATAATGTGTCATAGAGACACGGAAAAGCGAGGTGAGAAGATGAAGCTACAAACAATTTCGTTAGTAATTTCAATAATCGCATTAGTTTTGGCTATAGCGAAAGCTGCTGGTTAAAAGTGATGGGAAGAAAAGGATGGTGTAAAAGTGGAACATATAAAAATCGTATGCAAAATACCTCCTGAGATAGCACTGCAGGATGGCTTCCTGAGCAAACTTATCAGAAAAATGGAGAGACAGGTCAAAAATACCAGAAAGAGCCCCCATATGACAATCGAAATCACATGGGGGCAGCAGAATCAATCAGAAGTTATTTCAAAAGTGCCAATTACGGATTTATCAATGGAATAATTTCCTTTGTCTGCTAAAAGCTGATAAGAGTTATAGGGTGGAAAGTAATGAGTAAGAAGATCATCACCAGTTACGATGTTCTTTTCACCTAAGGTATCAATATATGTGATGGTATGAATATTGTGATATGTCTCAATCAGCTTTTTGTTTTTGTTATAGACCTCAACAGTGTACATAGGTTTTCTCCTTTCATAATACTCGGGCATGCCAGTGCCCTGTGCCTAAAGAATAGGAGAAAAGAAATAAAAAGTCAATGTAATTGGAGAAGTAACAGAAAGCGAGGTGAGAGAAAATGAAATTATTTGGATTTAGAATCAATGCAAGAGAAATCAAAGATGTCAAAGAAATAGAGAAAACATTAGAGAACATTGAAGAAAAGAAAAATAAAATAATAGATCTTGCAGGACAACTTAGTACTCTGACAGAAATTAAATTCAAATATTTAGCAGATGGGAGTATTGAAAAGAAATTTGAGGTAGATGGATTTGAAATGGATAAGATCTTGGGAAATATGCGAATAGCTCAGATGCAAATTGTAGACAGCTATAAAAGTCTGGAAGCACTTGGCATGATAGAAATTACCCCTGCTCTAAAGAACAGGGGGAAGACACTACTTGGAAAAAGCATCCAAGAGTTCTTTGGCTAGTTGTGCAATGTCGGATCTGAGCTTTTGAAGATCAGACTTGGTAGCAGGTGCGTTGCCATCATAGACGGCAGAAAGAGAAGCTTCAGTAAAGTGTTCTATAGATTTAAGCGCTTGTTTTTTATCCATGGTAGTTTGCTCCTTTCATAATACCCGGGCATGGCAGTGCCCTGTATCTAAAGGATAGAAGTGCGGAGAAGAAAAGTCAATATAAGAAAGGTAAGGTGAAATTATGAGCGAAGAGAAGAAAAGACTTATTACGGAAACAGTTAAGAATCTGGAGCAGTTGGATGTTACTAGTCTTCGAATCATGAAGAGTAATGCAGAGATTCTGAAAGCCAGAGATGCTCTGGAAGATGATTGTCGGAAGGTTGGATGAGAAAGGAGTGAGAAAGTATGACATATCCAAAACCATTCATGTCACTGGCAGATCTGGCAGCCTATACAGGGCTGTCAGAGAAATACTTAATGGAAGTATACCACCGAAAGGATAACGACTTTGCAGGAAAGCTGGATCCTGCGAAGAAGAACAGCAAGATCTTTTTTGACACGGAGAAGTTCGATCAGTGGCGCGCACGCCAGATTAAACTGGAAGTAGAAGCTATGAGAAGAAAAGGTTGTGGGGTGGCGTGAGAAATTGGATTATTTCTATCATCACAGGGACATTTGCTACATATCTGCCATTTTGGGAGTGGGATGGTGATCAGGTAGCAGGAGCACTGGCATTATCAATACTTGCGTGGATGCTGATACAGGGCACAGAGCCGGAAGGAAAGAGAACATGAGTTTAGAAAAAATGATAGATGAGCTGTACTGGCTTTCGAAGAAAGCTATAGCAAGCGGAATCCATATAAGCTTCGAAATAGGATTAGCTGGATATCCATGTCGGGTTTGGGTGGAGGAACCAACAGAAAGCAAAATGACTACTTATGATATCTATCGTGACAAAGCATTGATGGAAGAATCCGTTAAAAACTACGAAGCAGCTAAGGAACACCTTACCAGGCTGTTAAAAGACAATGGATCCTGAGAGTGGGGGCTCATCAGGATCCAGCACAACAAATAGTATATGTTTATTTGCCCTTTCATTGTAAAGGGAATATGGAGAAATGTCAATGGAAGACCAGAAAGAGAAAAAACTGATGTGGATTATAAGGTTTTCGGATAATTCTCTCAGAAGTCACTATGGGACAAGAAGTGAAGCTGAAGCAATTGCTAAAGAACTGTGTGTTCTGAGGGGCGGAGGTTACATAATCGCATAAAAAAAGAACCGTGTATTAGGAGTACACGGTTCTAAGACGAATTCTGCGTCTGGATAAAACATCTATAAATAATATACCATCCAGGGCGGAAAAAGTCAAGAAAACAGGGACGAAAATCCCCTTTTAGCACTTGATAAAAATATTAGAGTTAGGACTTGGAAGGTATGGGAACGATAAGAAAAGGATACCGTTTACGAGGTGGAGATGTCCTGGATATCTTGGAATACCATGATGGAAAATATGGTGCCAAGGGTAAGAAAAGGATGCCGAAGAAGAAGCCCACCAAAGAGGATATGCAGAAAGTAAATGCCTGGCATAAAGCAAGGATGGCAAGGCTGCGGATGATTGAATACTTTAATCCAGGAGATCTGTGGGTGGATTTGACATATGAATTGAGAAATCGACCGCCTGATATGAAAACAACTGTGAAGCAAGTTGGAAAAGCGTTAAGAAAAGTAAGAAATGAGTATCGAAAACAGGGAAGAGAACTATTCTGGATTCGGAACATAGAGTTGGGAACAAAAGGTGGTTGGCATATCCATCTGCTTATCAATGAAATAGGAGACAGCCTGAGTATTCTGCAGAGGGCATGGGAATACGGGCATGTGAGTGCAATTACAATCAAGAATAGCAAATACTATGATGAAGATTTTTCTGAGTTATCAAACTACATAACAAAAGATGAAAATACTCAGGAATTCAAAAAGGATGGTACACCAGCAAAATCGAAAATCAAGGAGGCAAGTTACAGTCATTCACGGAATATGCCACTTCCGGATCCCAAAAAGAAAAAACTGGTACGTTGGCAAAAAGAAATAAAACCGAAAAAGGGATATTACATGGCAGCCTTTTACGAAGGAATCAACCCTAAAACGGGATACAAATACCGCCGCTATACCATGATCAAGTTAAACAGGAGGATTTAAAGACATGGGATTGCAAACAGACATTTATCTATATGAGTCCTCCAGGGCACCAAAGCCAAGGGAGGCAAAGTATTACTACAAAGTAACCTGCAAAGGGCAGTACCGCTGGGGAGTGGGAAGACTTCCGGAAGGCGAGACGAAACACCAGCTGGTGATGCGGACTGCGATCGCAGCATTTCAGCGCCTGGTCCGCCCTGCAATCGTGACCGTACATACAGACTGTGGGTATCTTGCCACTTACCATAAATACGCCAGCCAGTGGAAACAGAATGGATGGAAGAAAGCAAACGGCGAGTCAGTGAGGAATGCACAGCTCTGGGAACAGCTACTGAAGCTGGAAGCAATGCATACGGTGAGGTATCAGTACCACAGGGTAATGCCAAATGAAGATGAAGTATAGGGAGGAAGAATATGTTTGATAAATTTGGAGAAATGGACTATGAAGAGCTGATGCGAACGGCAGCAGCAGAAAAACAAGAAGGAGATTTGGAAGCTCTGATCATACTCGCAGAAGAAAATGGCCTGGAAAAGGAAGATGCCGAAGATTACATGGATGATTTAGCAGACGAGCTTGCATCTCCTTTTATGGCAGCAGTTGCCAAACTGGAAGGAGAAGCCAAAGAGCTTGGTATCAGGGGACACCAGCTTGATAACAAAGATACCATTCTGGCAATGTTGGAAGGTAATGATGAGCTGTGCCTTGCTGTAAGAAAAAAGAATAAAAAGCTTGTGGAGTGTCTGGCTGAGATTCTCAGTTATTCAAGTGAGAATGCGGTTAAGGTTCCGGATGAAATTGTAAATATTGCAGAGTTTCGAATGAAAGGAAAAAAGGAAAAAATGCGAGGCCCTATATATGAGGGAGGGGAAACAAAGGCAGATGTACGAAGAATCGCAAAAAAGTATTACCTGGAGGCGTGATATGCAAGGAGTAAAAGGACTATCGAAAGACATGTTCACTTCCCACGGGATCAGCACAAAGCTGGAAGTCGGGAAAACATACAAGGAAAAAGAGTGCAAAGTATACAGGAATGGATGGCACTTTGTAGAGTATGCACCGGACTGTCTGGGGTACTTTCCGCTAGGGCAAGGAAACCATTATATCCTGATTGAGGCAGCAGGTGATATCAACGAAGAAGAAGATTTCCGATGCTGCTGTACGGAACTTACCCTGGTACAGGAACTGGATCTGAAAGGATTTGCCGGAATGGCAATGAAATACATAATCAAAAATCCGAAAATGGACTGGGAGAGGGAAGCAGACCATCTGGAAATAAAACCGGAAATTGCGCGGGCGCAAAAAAATGAGATTGCAATCGCGCGTGGAAAAAATCCGGAAGTCCACCTGACAGAAGGAGCAGTCGGGGGGCTGATCCAGGAAGATGAAGATGGAACCATTATAGGAGCTAGAGTCTTTCTGGCTGATCAGGATGGTGCTTACACATTAAAACTTGGGGAGATATGCAGAAAATGAAACGTAAAGAATTTGAAAGCATACCAGTACCTACACCAAAAAGAAATAATTCAGAGCTGATTGCGATAATTGCGAAGTCACAGGTAAAAGAAGAATATCTGCTCCTGGATCTGTTCAAGAAGGGAGATTACTACGGACGATACATCATAAATTCAGAAACAGGCAGGCACAGTTTCTTTGAGGCTGCCAGCAGGAAATGGAATTCTCAGAAGCTTCTCCGGATAATGGGATTTAATCCCATCTACGATACATACACAGAAAAAGCAGTGCGTGAAAAATTAAAATGGGACGAAGGAGAAGATAAAGAAACTGCAATAAAAGTACTCAAAACGCGTAACGAAATGAACGTTTTATGTTACATCGGGGAACTGGAAAAAGATTTCGACAGTAACCAGAGATTCCAGCGAGAAATAAACAAAAATTTAAAGATAGACAGGCTCATGGAAAATGTAAAAGATGAGGATCCTGCTTTCAGTCAGTGGATCTATGATACGTTTGCGGAAGGGATGTTCCTTTTCTGGGACAAAGAAACAAAATCCTATGGCTGCAGTAACTGCGGTGCACAGATCCATGAGAAAAAGTTGGACAAGCCTAAAAACGGGGAGAAAAGGATATGCCCGGAATGCGGACAGGAAACTATTGTACAAAAAAGAAGAAAGAAAATAGACACTGCAATAAGAATCTGTAAGCTGGAACGGCCGGATCATAAGTTTGGAATTGAAAGAAGTTTTAAAGCAAAAATACGGTACGACAAAAGCGGACATGAGGTGTACCTGGATGAAGAGATAAGAATCCTCTTGTATCAACGGGGATGTGAAGAAAAAACTTACACAGTATTCTACAATCAGGACGGAGATACTTACAGTTGGTATACAGGGATCAAAAGAAGCAATTGGTACACAACAAATCCGAAGAACAAACGGATCGGAGAATGCTTCCTGTATCCGGAAGAAATCAAGGAGTCATTGAAAAATACCAAATACGAAAAACTGACAAATGCTTTTATAGAACTGTCCAGGAAAAAGATTTCACTGAATTATAATAATGCTCTGGTGACAGGAGGAAAAATAAGCGAATTTGGGACTATGCTGGAGTATCTGGCAAAAGGACGTTTTTACAAACTGATTAGAGAAGAGATAAATTATTGCTGTGTACAAGGAAATAAATATTGGGGATGCATGAATTTAGAAGGAGAAACAATTGAAGAAGTCATGGGGATCCGGGATAAGCAGAAGATCAACCGTATCAGGGAAGAAAACGGCGGAAAGATTATGCTGAAATGGATTAGATACTCAGAAAAACATAACGTTAAAATACCAAAAAAGACTATGGATTTTCTAGAGAAACATTATTTGATATCCCTGAGAGAGATAGAAAGTCTTCCAGGGGACATCTCATCCAGGATGAGTATAGAACAGATCGTGAACTATATCCAGAAGCAGGCTGAAAAAAACTACGGAACTCCAGAAAATGCATTTAATACATGGGCAGATTACTTATACATGTGTCAGGCACTGAACAAAAGCCTGAATGATGAACTGTTCTACAAACCAAAAGATCTGAAAAAAAGACATGAAGATCTGATCGAGGATTCCAGAAAGGTGGAAACCGTAAAACGAATGAATGAGAACCAGGAGCTTCTGCAGAAGGAAGCGGCCAGAATGGAAAAAAAATTCCAGGGAGCATCTGCAGCGATGAGAGAGATTAAAGAAAAATATGAATTTTCAGCAGATGGATTCCAGATGATCATGCCGGAAGGCCTTGTAGATATTGTTCGAGAAGGCTACGCCCTTCATCATTGCGCCGGAAGCTCAGAGAGGTACTTTAACCGGATTGAGAACAGGGAAACTTATATAGGCTTCCTGAGACGGCAGCAGGAGCCTGATATTCCGTTCTACACCATTGAATTCGAACCGGGAGGAACCATACGGCAGAGCCGCTCTTATTATGATGAGGAGCCGGGAATTGAGAAAATCAGGGGATTCCTGAAACTGTGGCAGAAAGAAATCAAGAAAAGACTTACAAAAAAGGATAAGGAACACGCAGCAAAGAGTGCAGTGCTCCGGGAACAGAACATCAAAGAACTTAAGGAAAAAGGAAACAGATTTGTTCTGAAAAAACTGGAAGAGGACTTTATGGAGGCAGTATAAGATGGGAGAATATTTGGACTTTAAACAGGAAACTGATTTCGCAGTAGAAAAAATCAGGACCGGAGCAATGACCATGGCCCAGGGAGCTATCGAACTGGGATACCAACTGAAGGTTGCCAGGGACACGGGAGTCCTTCAGGAATCCGGGTACAAAACAATGACAGAATTTGCAGGCGCAGAATATGGAATCCGCGCAGACGAGACAACCAGATACATACAGCTGAATGATAAGTATTCAGAGGGCGGATATTCCAAGAAGATCATGGAGAAGTACACAGGAATCGGAAAATCGATTCTGGTAGAGATGCTTGCACTCCCGGATCTTGTGAAAGAAGAGATCACGCCTAATTTCTCCAAAGAGGATGTAAGGACACTGGCAAGAGAAGTGAAAGAGGAAAACGAGATCACAGATCTGGAAGTGATGATTGAGGAAAAGGATTCAGTGCAGGAAAAGCTATCTTCCCTTCTGGAGAAAACGGTATATCAGCTTGGAAAGGACAACCCGGATATATATACAGCACTGTTTGAAGCATTGCAAAAGGAAGAAAGCCAAGAGGTGGAAGAAATTCTGACACCGGATGAGGAAAAAATCTATTCGGTGCGCATTCCTGGAACAGGAAGAATCCTTGCATCCATGAAAAAAACAGAAAACATTCGCCTGATCAATGTCCGTTCCCAGGAAAAAGAGGAATTTACTTGGCAGCAGTTTAAAGAAGCACTTGAGAAAAGCATGGATTTTTCAGTAGGTGCGCAAGAATCATGGAAAATGCAGTACAAAGAAGAGTTTCCAAAGTCGGAAGAAGCAGCAGAAGAAACAAATACCAGAAAGAAACCACCAAAGGTTGCTACAGAAAAGAAAACGGAAAAGAAGAATGTGGAAAAACCTGTGGATAACAGTGGAAAAAGTCAAAAAACAGCAGTGCCAGAAGAAAAGAAGCCGGAAAGGGAAAACGCCAAGGCAGATCCTGTTTATGAGATACCAGATTTACAGTCGGAAAATCAGGAAAAAAATCAAAAAAATGCACAACAGGAAGATGGAGAACAGATTCCGGGACAGGACAGTATCCTGAATCACGAAGAATACATGCCAAAGCCAGAGCAGACGGCAGCAGTTCCAGAAAATGCTTCAGAAAAATCCAGGGAGCCACAACCTTCAGAGGAAAGCACACCGAGCGCGGGAATTGCGCCGGCGCAACCACATGAGGTAGTGGACAAGCCGATCAGCAGAAAAGAATACCTGGATTCCCTTACCGAATACGGAGCTGCAGATCATATTGCAAAAGCTTTTGAGAGCTTTGGGAATGTTACCTTCAGCCAGTTCAAAAGCACCGGTTTCTGGGAAAGATGGCTGAATATGAAAGTAGACCATCTTGGCAGGAACTGGGTGGATTAACAAGGGTGCAATCTAAATCCTATATATCACAATTTACATCCCTGCTCCGTCCTGTAAGGGGCAGGGGGAAAGGAGTCATATGAACGATAAGATCGTAGAAGACATCGAACAGATAGACATGAGTGAGATGAAACTCCCCTCATTTGCCATATATAAAAATCCAACAGACTATCCAGAAAAGAGCGTAGCCAGATTATTTGAAGGAGACCATCCAACAAATATTGTGCTTATTAAAAAGAATATAAGGGAGCTTCATTCCATATTTAGAGACCGGACCAGGCTGACTTTCTTTCCGCCATTGCCTGGTGATTCCGGGAATCTGGTGGGCGTATGGATGTAGGACTGAAATTCCCGAAAGGGAAAACAAAGAAAAAAAGAATCTCCCATCCTGTAAGCATCCTTGGAAGTCGAAAAGGAAGATGTTACCTGTGCGGACGGTACATACAGACTGAAGAACATCATATTTTTGGCGGACCTAACCGAACATTATCCGAACAATACGGATTAAAAGTAGATCTGTGCCTGGAATGCCACCAGTTTGGAGTACATGCAGTACATAAAGACCAGGCGGTAATGGATGAGCTTCACAGACTGGGACAGGAAGCCTTTGAGAGCCAGATTGGCAGCAGGGAACAGTTTCGGAAGATCTTCGGGAGAAACTGGCTATGAGCGCAAGAAAAAAGCTGTATGAGATTACAACAATAGAGGGAGAAGTAGTTGAACCCTCAATATTAATACAAGAAGCCTCAAAGTTTCTTGGAAGGACGGTTGACAGTCTATATCTTGCAGCCATGGAAGGCCGAAAAGTAGCGGGAAAATACCGGATCAGACCGGTGGATGTAGAGCTTAGTAAAGAGAAGGATCGAAAACTACTATTGGAGTATGATCTGACCAGGCTGCAGATTATAAAGAGAGCTAGAAGTGGTAAAGCAAAACAAGTGGGGGACGATCTGTACCCCGCTTCAGGAAAGGGACAGATATGAATAAAAGAATCCGAAAAAAGAAATATAAAGAGCTTTGGCATGAGAATCCGCCCAAATGGTTGAAATTATTGAAGTGCAGAATAACACGCTATAAGCCAAAGGGAAATCCATACAACCTTAATTTTTCCTTTGAAATTCCAAAAACAGAGGTGGAGAAACTCAATCAAATACTTCTGGGAATTGAGAGAAAACAAGCATATAAGGAAAACACAGATAATCTTGTAAATACAACCAGGATATTATCAGAAGGGAGGAAACAGAACTGTGAAAATTAGAACTCAAAGTGGTCAATTGGTAGACATAACTGGGAAAGTAACTACGACAGTCTGCCTGCCAGATGGATCCTTTCAGATCTTGCTACATACTAAGGACAAAAAGGAAGGAGATGTTCTTGGTGGATACAGTACAGAAGCCAAAGCAGTCCATGTACTCTGCGGAATCCAGGTAGCAGTCCGGCATCCGGAGAAGATCAGAATATTTGTAATGCCTGCTGATGAAGAGGTGAAATAGTATGACCCGAGCAGAAAGAAGGCGCCAGGCAAAGATGCAGGAAAAATGTCAGGTTCCATTGAACCTTAATCTAACAGTGGCACAGGTAGCAGGGATGACCGGGCAGCAGGCTTCTATATTGCAAACATACTTGAAAAGGATGGAACAGCAGAAAACAGAAGCTGTAACAGACGCTGTGATCAGAGAAGCTCAGGAGAAACTGGAGCGGGCAGAGGACTATATTACCATAACAAATATAATCATTTCCCTGTATGCGATTAAGTTTTCATGGGGATTTACAAAAGCAAACAAAAAATTCCTAAAGAACTGGAAAGCAGCAATGGATTATGTAGACCGGATTGGAGTTGCGAAAGCTTACGAGCTTGCACATAAGGAGATGGACATTGATGTAGAGTTTGAGGACCTGGCAAATTATAACATTTATGAAGAAATGGGATTTAACAGGGAATAGGTACGAGGGGTGATGGAAAATGAATAGCAAGATGGAAGATAGAACCTGTAAGACCTGCAGGCACAATGACGATCTTCTCTGTGACAAGAAAGGAATCTGGATCAGAGATGACCATAGCTGCAGTAAATGGGAAACGCAACCATGGCAGCAGTGGAGAAAAAGCATAATGTCCAAATTCCTTAAAACGAGGTGAGAAAATGACAAGAGCAGAAACAACCAAATTCCTTGGACAACTACTTGTAGCTACCCGTATTGGTGGAGCTGGTTCGCACTGGGCCAGCGAGGTTAGCATTGATCCATGGACATCAAAGGCAAAGCGAGTGGATTATATGGAGTTTTCTCCTGCAAATCAATACTCCGTATCCGGAATAGAAAAAGGCATATTCACCTGCTATGAGATCAAAAGTTGTAAGGAAGATGTTTATAGCGGTAATGGTTTGAATTTCTTTGGAGAAAAAAACTATATAGTAACTACGATGGAGTGTTACAAAGAAATTCAGCCAGATTTTAGAAGTGGTAAATTTGCTAATTACATGCGCGAAAAACACCCAGATTCATCAATTTATTACGGCGTTATGGTTCCTATTCCGTTTTGGGGAGAAGCAGCGGAAGAATTTAAAGATCCCACACCATTAAGCGAGGACAGAAACTGGAAGCTGGAAATCGTATTGCCATGCAGGCAGGGTATAAGAATAAAATCCATGACAGAGTTGCTGTTTTGTATGCTGCGGAGCGGACATTGAGGAGGAAATCAAAAATGGTTGATTTACTAATAGCATTTGGCATTGGAACTGTGCTTGGAGCATTTGGTGTATTACTATGGGCGTCATGTGCGATAAAAAAACAGAAAAAGCAGAGGAATGATGATATATGAGTAGGGGAAAGAAAATAGCGAAGGAAAATATTAATACAGAGCAGGCAGCAGTCACAAATCAAGAGCTGCTGTGTGCAATAAAGACAGTAAGCAGGTACTGTGCGGAACACCCACATTGTGTACGCTGCGCCATGATTAGCCATTGCGGATCCACACTACCGCGTGAATGGGATTTTTCAGAACTGGAGGAATTGCGGAATGGATAAGGACACATTACAAAAGGCAAAAGAGTTGGAGCGGGATGTTAAAAGTATTACGCGGATTCTGGAAGAACATGATAAACATCATTGGGTACAAGTTGTTTCTCCAAAAAATGATGATGGACAGTCAGAGCGATTCCAGAATGATCTTGCAGAATGGTTAAGGCAGCGAAAAGAAATATATGAAAAGGAACTGGCAGACTTGTAGGAGGTGAAAGCTTGTAATGAACCATGAAAAATATAAAGACCCAACAGCTGAGTGGGCGATAGCTGAAGCAGAGAAATGGGAGCGACAGCAGAGAAGACTGGAAGAGAAACATGGAATCAAAAGAGGGGATATTATTCAGATCATACAAACCAGTTATGCTTCTGGTGACGGGAAGATCATCACCAAAAAGGTGAAAGCCAGGATAAAAGCATTATATCCCCATGTAGTGCAATTACAATTACCAAACGGCATAACCAGATCACCTACATACTGGGAACTGGAACGGCTGAAAACAGGAGGTGATACCGATGGACAGGAGATTGCAGGAAGAAAATGAAAAGAAAAAGGAATATTTAAAATCATATCAAAGAGCAGTCAAAAGAGAGCGGGACATCCTGGAAGAAATCAAAAGATTAAGAGCTGACAAGATGTTTCCTTCTGTAGTAAATGATGGTATGCCAAAGGGCAGCAGTCAATCTGATCTGTCTGATTATATTGCAATACTGGATGAGCAGATTGAACTGTTGAAGAAAGAACGGTTAAAAAAAGTTCAACAATATCGGAAGATTGAAAATCAGATCCGAAAAATGCATTCAGAAGATGAAAGAAAGGTTTTGCGTTTGCGCTATATAAAAGGCTTGAAATGGGATGATGCAGCAACGGAGATGGGCTATGGATGGACACAGATACATAGGTTGCATTCATCAGCATTGAAGAATTTTAAGATGGTATAGAATGGCATACTTGATTCGTGTTATAACTATAATAGATTCAGATGGATGAATCAAATATCAATCGGTTGCACCCTTACTTGTCAGGTACTATGGCTTGGCAAGTATATCGGAACATAGCTCAGTGGTAGAGCAGCTGGCTTATATCCAGCGTGTCGGTGGTTCGGTTCCATCTGTTCCGACTCGGTTAGTACCGCCGATATAATGGTACAATACTGACTCATACATACTTCCACAAACGTCTGGCGGGCACGGCCGGGCGTTTTTTATTGGAGAAAAAGATGATATATAAGAGATGTAGCAGGTGCGGAAAAAGAATTCCGTCCGGCAGCAGGTGTCCCTGCATGAAACAAAGAGATAAAGAACGCTATCGGATATATGATCAGAATGCCAGAAATCAGAAAAGCAAAACATTTTATGATTCAAGGGAATGGCAGCTGACAAGATCTGATATTCTCAGTGCTTGCGGGATTGATGTGTATGTCTACATGACGGAAGGAGTAATCCTGGCAGCAGATACAGTGCATCATATTATTCCGTTAAAAGAAGCATGGGATAAACGATGCGATAAGCAGAATCTGATGCCATTACATCACGATACACATTCAAAAATTGAGCAGATGTATAAAAAAGAGAGACCAGTGATGGAAAAAAAGCTTGCAAAAATGCTTGTGGATTTTTATACACAGACGGGAGGGGCGGTCTGAAAAGTTTTCAGGAAATGCCGTCGTCCCCGCCTGCCCTGTAGCTTGCGCAAAATTCTAAATACTCATAAAAAGTTGGCAAAGGAAGGAGGGAGGATGAATGGGAAGGCCGAGGAAGCCGTTGACAGAGCAGCGGGGAAATCTTACTGTGATCACAATGCAGACCAGGGAAGCAGAAGAAGACAGTGTGACTACAGACAAAAATCAACTAAAACGTCCTCCCACCTGGCTGATTGACAATGTGGCCAAGAAAGAGTGGCGCAGGATCGTTAAGGAATTGGAAAAAATCAATCTGATCGGGAACCTGGACCGTAACAACTTAGGCGGCTACTGTAATGCTTTTGCAAATTATGTTAAGGCTACAGAGATATTGAAAGATCAGACCTATTACATTGATCGCGAGACCAGGAATGGCGTTATTGTGGTGAAAAATCCAATGGTTGATATCCAGCGCACATATGCAGAGGAAATGAGAAAATTTGCTTCCCTGTGTGGACTCACTATTGATGCCAGACTGAAAGCCGCAGCAGTGAAGTCTGATAAGACAAGGGAAGCCATCACAAATAAATTTGGCAACATATGACCATCAAAGAAGAACTGATAGATTACGCCAACCGTTGTCTGGCCGGGGAAGAAATATCAGGAAAGAAACATAAATGGGCCTGTATACGTTTCCTTCAGGATTGCAAGAAAGAGGATGCAAAAAATGTACAGGCTAATGTATGGCCTTATCATTGGGATGAAGAGGAAGCGTCAAAAATTGTAGACTGGTTTGCTATGCTCCGTCACTCAAAAGGTGACCTTGCAGGGCAGCCAATCAGGTTGACGGACTGGCAAAAGTTTAACTTGTGCCAGCTCTACGGATGGCGCGAAGATCTTACCAGCTATAAAAGGTTCAAGCAGTCTTTTATTGAGGTGGGAAGAAAAAACGCCAAGTCCCAGATGGAAGCAGGTGTGGCCCTCTATGAAATATCGGTGATGGCCACCAGGAATGAAGAAAATTATGAATATTACACTGCTGGAACAAAGAGGGATCAGTCGAAAATTATTCTGAATGAGGCTAAGCTCATGCTGAATAAATCTCCGCTGAAACCTCTTTTTAAAATTACCAGGGATGCTGTAATACACAGAAAAACTGGAAGCTTCATAAAGGCATTGTCGAAAGAGGATGGCCAGAATGGAGATGGAACAAATCCAGCTGGACTGATTCTTGATGAATACCATCAGCACAAGACTACTGAGTTTTATGATCTTGGTCTCGGAGCAAACACTAAAGAGCCATTGCTGATGATTATTACAACTGCAGGGATGGATCTTACTTATCCATGTTATGTCCAGGAGTATCAATACTGTTCTAAGATACTGGATCCGGATGTGGATGTGGAGAATGAAGAGTATCTGATGGATATCTGCGAAGTGGATCCGGAGGATTATAAGGATGATATCCGTAACCTGGAAGACGAAAACATTTGGAAAAAAGCGAATCCGATTAGGATGAGCTACAAAAATGGCGCGGATAAGATCCGTACAGCCTGGCGGGTAGCCAAAGAAATACCGGAAAAGATGACGGCATTTCTCACAAAAATGTTGAATATCTGGGTTCAGGCAAAAGAAAACGGATATATGGACATGGCAAAGTGGAAAGCCTGCCAGGTTGATAAAATCCCAATTGATACTCATGGAATGAGTGTTTATGTGGGGTTCGATATGTCGGCCAAAATAGACCTTACATCTGTTACATTCGTAATTCCCTTTCTATCAGGCGAATTTGATCAGACTGGAAAAGAAATTGTGAAATACATACTGTATTCCCACTCTTTTATTCCGAACCGGGAAAAACTGGCCGAAAGAAAGGCAAAAGATAAAGTGGATTATGATGCATGGGAAAGGATGGGCTTTATTACAGTGACAGATACTCCGATTGTAGACCAGAATGCAGTAATGCAATATGTATTGGATACATGTGCAGAGAATGACTGGAACATTGAATGTCTGTGCTTTGACCCTGCCAATGCAAGTAAGCTGATGATGGATCTATCAAACGAAGGTTATACAGTGGAGGAAGTTTTCCAGAGCCATAAACACTTGAATGAAGCTACTCAGGGATTCCGTGAGCAGGTATATTGCGGAAATGTCCTGTATGAATACAATCCTGTATTGAATTTTGCAATGAGCAATGCAGTGATCAGAACCAACCAGGGACTGATTAAGATAGATAAAGATGCTACAACAAAAAGAATTGACCCTGTGGATTCTACCTTGTGTGGGTTTAAGCTGGCAATGTATCATGAATTCGGATCCAGCTACCAGGAAGGAATAGATCAATTTTTGGAAAGTGACTGGTAACAATGAGTATATTAGACAGATTAAAAAATGCATGGAATGCAATGACGCGGCCAACGGTAGACATGGATGACGATGATCTGAAAGAATGGCTGGGAATAACTGGTACTAATCCAGATGTTGAGAAAGAGGTGACATATTACACCTGCTTAAAAATGCTCAGCGAAACCATGGGAAAGGTGCCGTTAAAGTACTACCAGGAAACGCCTAAAGGCCGGATCAGGGCAGAGCCGAGCAAGATAACCAGGCTTCTGACTGTGAGACCGAACACGATAATGACACCCACAACTTTGTGGACTACTACAGAGATGAACTGTCAGCATTATGGAAATGGCTATATCTGGATGCGTGGTACCTTTGAAAGAGAAAAATATGGAGGACATTACAAAGTCCTGGATCTCTGGCCAATGCAGGCGAATTGTGTGACTGTATATATGGATGATGTTGGTGTGTTTGGAGGAAAAGGGAAGCTGTACTATCAGTACAATGATCCAAAGACCGGTGAACAGTATTTGTTCAGATCCAGTGAGGTTATGCACTTTAAAACCTGGTATTCCTTAAATGGAATTATGGGAAAATCTGTGCGGGAAATTCTGCAGGATACCGTGGGTGGAGCATTGGAAAGTCAGAATTTTATGAATAACCTTTATCGTCAGGGACTAAGTGCAAGCATGGCATTACAGTACGTGGGTGATTTGGAAGAGAGCAAGATAAAAGCACTGCAGAAAAAATTTGCAGATAAACTGTCAGGCCCGAAAAATGCAGGAAGGGTAATACCTGTCCCAATCGGACTACAGCTCACTCCATTGAAAATGAATCTGACTGACGCACAGTTTTTTGAATTAAAAAAGTATTCCGCACTTCAGATTGCAGGAGCATTCGGTATTAAGCCGAATCAGATCAATAATTATGAAAAATCCAGTTATTCAAACAGTGAAACACAGCAGCTGGCATTTTTGGTTGATACCGCTTTGTACAGACTAAAAATGTATGAAGAAGAGATCAATGCGAAAGTTCTGAGCTTGAAAGAGGAAGAAAATGGATTTTTTTATAAGTTTAATGAGAAGGCAATTTTGAGGACTGATACAAAGACACAGATGGAAATGTTAAAAGATGCTGTAAACAATGGAATATACAGGCCAAATGAAGCGAGGAGATATCTGGATATGCCGGATGATCCGGATGGCGATAAGCTCATTGTGAATGGAAATTATATTCCGCTTGAAAAAGTTGGAACACAGTACACCAAAGGAGGTGAGTAGAATGCCAGTATTACTGCTGAAAAATCAGAAAAAGAATGTAGGAAAATTGGAAATCTGCAATCAGACAGAAATCTCAGCAGACCTGAATATTTTTGGGGATATCGTATCTGATGACTGGGGAAAATGGTGTGATGATGATACCTGTCCTTCTGATATTTCAGATTTCCTGAAAAATCTGGAAGACATACAGGAGATTAACCTTCACATAAACAGTGGGGGCGGATCTGTATTTGCAGGAATTGCTATTTATAACATGCTGAAACGCAATAATGCCAGGATTACCACATATATTGATGGTATTGCGGCCAGTATTGCTTCTGTGATTGCGTGTGCCGGTGATCGGATCGTGATTCCGGCAAATGGTACCTTTATGATTCATAAACCTACAAATGGTTACTTTTTTACAAGTATGAATGCAGATCAGCTGAGAAAAGATGCAGATACTCTGGATATTTGCCAGAAAGCAATCCTGCAGACATACATGTTGAAGACCAAAGAAGGGGTTACAGAAGAGGAAATCAATAATCTGATCAACGAAGAGACCTGGATGGTCGGAAGTGATACTACTGATTATTTTGATTTTGAAGTGGAGGACAGTGTACAGGCAGCAGCTTGTACAAGTAATTACTTTGATGAGTATTCAAAGACCCCAAAAGCATTAAAGCAGCATGAAGAACCGGAAAATAAAACTCTGGATATTGACGCTATTGCAGATGCAGTTATGGAAAAAATCAAAGCAAAAGAGGCTAATCAGAGAAATCTGGAAAAAGAAAAGATAAAGGCTGAATTATTGGGAGATCTTGACCGGTATGGTGTTTGATCTCCCTTTTTGAAAGGAGAAAAAGACGTGAACAAAGAATTATTAGACCTTCTGGAGAAGATTAACGCGAAAAAAGATGAAGTTAAGAACCTTGCCAATGAAGGAAAACTGGAAGAAGCAAAAAAAGCTAAAGATGAACTGAAAGAGCTTCAGGATAAATTTGATATTCTGAAAGACTTGGACGATGGAGCAGCCGTGCCGGAGAGTAAGATTCCTGCAGGAACACCAAAAGATTCTACGGCAGAGTTTGCACAGGCTGCCAGAGCAGGGTTCCACGTACAGAATTCCATGAGTGAAGGCTCAAAAGCAGATGGAGGCTATACTGTTCCAGAGGATATCCAGACCAGAATCAACAAATACAAAGAGTCCAAGTTTTCATTAGGCCAGCTGGTCCGTAAAGAATCTGTCAAAACTGAAAAGGGTTCCAGAACATTTAAAAAGCGCTCTCAGCAGACTGGATTCACCAAAGTTGGTGAAGGCGGTAAGATTGGTGCAAAAAATACTCCACAGTTTGAGCATATTGATTATGAAATCGGTAAATATGCAGGATATTTCCCAGTGACCAATGAGCTCCTGGCTGACAGTGATGCAAATATCGCTTCTACACTTATTGAGTGGATTGGAGATGAGGCAAGAGTAACTGAGAATAATCTAATCATGGGTCGGATTAAGACCAAAGAAGAAGTAGAATTAAACGGATTGGATGATATTAAAAAAGTTCTCAATGTTACCCTCGGATCCGCATTTAAGCAGTCTTCCAGAATCATTACCAATGATGATGGATTACAGTATTTAGATACATTAAAAGATTCTACTGGAAGATACCTTCTTGCACCGGATCCAAAAGATACCATGCAGTTGCGACTTGCGGTCGGTGGTACATTCGTACCGGTTGAGGTAATCCCAAAAGGGGATTTACCAAGCACAGTGACATATGAGCAAACGGCAGATACTGATGTAAATGCCAAAAAAACTTATTACACAAAAGTGGAAGAGGTATATACAGCAGTTGATGAGCCGAAAAAACAGGACATTGCAAATTATTATGAGGCCAGTGCGACAAAGATTCCGGTTATAATCGGAGATCTGAAGGAAGGTATCTGGTACTTTGACCGTGCAAAGACTACAATCATGACTTCCAATATTGCTTCAATCGGTGACCTTAATGCATTCGAGGAAGATATGACTATTTATCGTGCTATCGAACGAGAAGACGTTAAGATAAGGGATAAAGAGGCATTTGTAAATGCTTATCTTCTGCAGAAATGATGGTGAATAAATGCTGGAAAAAATAAAAAAACGATGTGGAATCGCAGAAGGTATTAATGTGTATAACGATGATATCAGCGTTTACATTGAAGATGCACTGGAGGATATGAAAACATCCGGTGTGCCTCCTGATATTCTCAAGAAGGATGCGGATGATCCAAGAGTCCTTACAGCTGTGACCTTATATGTAAAGGCATATCTTGGAAATGACCGTTCAGATACTCGAATGTATCTGGATCTGTATCGAAAAAAAGTTTTTCGCATGACACTGGAAGGAAGTGACCTGGATGTGGAATAAAAGTATTTCGTTGCCGGTAAAGAAAAAAGATCCAACGATAAATGATAATGGAATCATGATGGAGGAAACATATGAATTTATCGGTGGTATTCCGGCAGACTTCCGCGACAGTACCAGGGATGATGAGGTTCTTGCGAAACAGAATGGTTATACCGCAGACCAGGTTGTTGAAATCATGGCGTGTAATTATTCTGGAGAATCATTCCTGGTGGATGAGTCTACAGGTGAAATTTATGATATAAAGCGCAGATTTCAGAAAAATAAATCCATGAAGGTGCAGCTGACTTGTCAAATGCGCGAACGCGGGAAAGAGCAGGCGGGGCAATGGCAAGGATGACGATAACAGGTTTTGAAGATGTTGAAGAGATGTTGAATAAGCTGGCAAATCCTTATGAAATGGCTGAAAAAGCAGTGAATAAGGCCGCCCCAATTGTCGAAAAAAACCTGAAAACACAGATCAGATCCGCAGCTAACAGAAGGGATAAATACGGAAAACCGTATTCAACAGGCGAACTGGAAGCTTCCATAGCTGCTACAAACGCAAGAGACAATAGTCTCGGAGTGTTTGCTGTGGTAAAACCCAATGGAACTGATAAAAATGGTCTTAGAAATGCTGAAAAAATGGGTTATCTGGAATATGGTGTAAGATCACACGGCCAGGAGCCAAGACCTGTACGCGCGGCAGCAGTAGCACAAAGCGAAAATGCAGTAATGCAGGTTATGGAAGAGGTAATTGGCGCGGAGGTGGACAAGCTATGACAATAAATCAAAAGATAATAAAAGCGTTGAAGCCTCTTGGCATTCCGGTGACATCAGATTTCTTTGGCGGTGGAAATAGCGAGTATATTACCTTTAATTATGTGAAGGATGGTGCAGAACTATTCGCGGACGATCAGCCTATAGAGGATATATCCTCAATGCAGATTCATTATTTCCTGCCATCAACTAAGGATTACCTGGAAGCAAAAAGAAAAATTCGCAGGGCGATCCTGGAAGAGGGTGGAACGTATCCTGATGTAACCGTATTGATGGAACCTGATAATAAAACAAGACACATTGTATTCGAATGTGAATTTGAAAATGATTATGATATGGAGGAATAACACATGGCACATATTGGTATGAAAAGTCCTGTAGCAGCACAGTGGGCAGAAGGAAACAAGTACACAGAAGGTTTTGTTGTTGCAAAAGCAATCAACTTCAATGGAACCCCCAATAAAAATGATGCAGAACTTTGGGCAGATGATGGAGTAGCAGAGACTGATAAAAGTATAAAAGACATGGGTACTTCTCTTGGCATTGATGATCTGTCTCTGGAGAACCAGGCAAAATTGCTTGGTCATACATATGTAAAAGCAGTAGCAGGAGATTCAGGTCAGGAAGGAACTCCTGAGAGTATTGAAGTCGGATCAGAAGACGAAGCTCCATACTTTGGAGTTGGTTTCTATAAGCGAAGAAAGAAAAATGGAGTTACCAGTTTTACAGTAATCTGGCTGTACAAAGTCCAGCATAGTGAGCCAACAGAAAATGCTGAGACAAAAGGTGAAACTACAAACTTCCAGACTGCCACCATTGAAGGTAAAGCATACCCAGTGGAAGTTAATGGTAAGATGTCAATCGGTAAAAAGCTTATTTTTGACACTGAAGCAAAAGCAAAAGATTGGTTATACAAACAGGCAGCAATTACTGAGTAAACATTGAGGGAGATCATATGAGCGATTTAAGACCAACAGGAGCTCCGGTCGTTATCGGTGGACAGGAATATAATATCCTGTTCACCATTGGAGCAATTGAAGCAATTCAGGAATCCTGTAATAAAGCATTGGTGGAGACTATGCCGGCAATTGCGAGGGTGGCAGATTACAAAACTGATTCAGAAGACGTAAAAACATTTTATAATGTTATTGCTGCGTTTCTTACCGTAGATACAGGTAAGGAAGTAAAAACAGAAGCTATTGACGGACTTATAAAACCAGCTGAAATGAAAAAGATAGCAATTACTCTGCTGGAGGCATATGGATTTTCCATGCCGGATCCTGACAGTGACGATGAAGATCCTGAAGACGAAGAGGAAGAAAACCCAAACCAGGAGACCGGGCTATAAACGTAGCCCGGTTACTGTATGTGGGATGTAATGTGCTCAATTATAGTGAAAAAGAAGTGTTCGGTATGACACTTCGGAAATTCTATCTGATCTATAATGAGTATTTAGATTTTAACGGTTTAAAGAAAAAAGATGAAGAA
>OLOK01001018.1_pt1 | contig 25276 bp, 26 predicted proteins | sample 1672591 | NCBI WGS metagenome assembly OLOK01 (sample SAMEA3136703, study PRJEB25190) | human gut metagenome | biome: human gut; feature: human-associated habitat; material: faeces | place: Austria | collected 2013 | reverse complement strand
ACGAAAAATCCCTCGCTGTTGGTCATATTTCCGGTTTCCAGATAGACCCTAATTGGAGTTCAGTATGACTTCCCTGCCCCGCTGCCTTCTGGCAGCGGGGCTTTTTGCCACTTCTCCCGCTTTATATGCAACATCCGGCTCTTTTGCGTGTAAGGTCGCAGGATGTACTACCCATCCCGCAGAAAGGATGATGAAATGAAAATAGCAGAAGTACGGGTCAGCGGGTGCCGGTGCGAGACGGTTCGTCTGGAGCCGATTCCCCGCGGGATCGTGGGTGCGGTAGTTGCCGTCGAATACACGGACCCCGCGTGGGATTCCCTCCGGAAAACGGTGGTTTTTCGGGGCGCGGCGACGAAGGATGTATTGGATGCCGGAAACGAAATCGTGATACCTGCTGAGGTGGTCAGCAAGGCAGGAGGCAGCCTGTACATGGGCGTGTACGGCGTGGATGCCGAGAACCATGTGGCCATCCCCACCATCTGGACGGAGCTTGGTGTGATTCAGGGCGCGGCAACCCCTTCCGGCGATGCCTCCACCGCCCCTTCCCTGCCGGTCTGGGCGCAGATTCAGGCCATGGTCGGCGATTTGGGTACGCTGGACACCGAGGCGAAGTCCAATCTCGTGGCGGCAATCAACGAAGCACTGACAAAGGGCGGCGAGATTGCCCCGGCTGAGGTGCAGAGAATCGTGGAGGACTACCTGAAAGCCAATCCGCCCGGAACAGGTTCTGACGGAAAGGACGGTATTACCCCGACCATCGGCAAAAACGGGAACTGGTATCTGGGCAGCACCGATACCGGCAAGCCGTCGAGGGGTGCAGGCGGCACTCCGGGAGCGGCTGGTGCGTCTGGTAAGGACGGTTCTCCGGGTGCTGACGGCAAGGACGGCATCACTCCGGTCATCGGTGAAAACGGGAACTGGTATCTGGGCAGTTCCGATACCGGCAAACCAAGCCGGGGCGCAGACGGTGCAGTCCCCGATATTCAGATCGGCACGGTCACAACCCTTCCGGCAGGCAGCGATGCGACAGCCAGCATGGGCGGCACGGCAGAAAATCCTCTGCTCAATCTTGGTATCCCGCGGGGTGCGGACGGGCAGGGCGGCGGCTCCGGCGGCACGGATATTTCCCTCGGCCTTACGTCGGCCACGGTGGGGCAGACGATAAAAGTCAAGGCCGTGGATACCGATGGAAAGCCCACCGCGTGGGAAGCAGCGGAAAGCGGCGAAAAATGGGAAAAGATTGCGGAGATCATCATTCCCGACGACGCGGAAGAAAGCAATGCGCTGACTATCAATAAGGATCTCAATGGGCAGCCCTTTTCCCTCCTGAAAGCGAGGCTCTGCGGGAAATTCCCCAAGTATACCGGCGGGAGTACCATTCCGAACGTCATGTTTGCCATGCTCAACGGGAGAGCAAACGGTAATCCCAGCCCGGCAGTTTATACTTCCCTTTGGCCTAAGGTCGAAACTGCCCGTCTGGTGGGAGCCGTCTATGAGGTGGATGTTTCCGGAGTACAGGTGATGGAAAGCGTATTGCGTTCAGCCGGCGGCGGATGGGGTGAGAACATGGGCATGTATGGCAGTTCCTCTAGCACCTACGTGAAGTATTTCACGGATTCGCTCTGGGCGAAGCCCATTACCTCCATCGGCGGAACCGGTATGCTGATTTATCCCGGCTGTAAATTCGTTCTTTACGGCGTGCGGGCGTAAGGAGGACGGCCATGAACATGTGTGAAAATGGAGTGATTCGCCCAATGTCCCCGGAGGAAATCGCAGAACTGAACCGCTGGCAGGCCGAAGCTCCCGAGCTGGTTCCTACCCCGGATGACCGCATTGCAGAGCTGGAAGCGCAGAATCAGGTGCTTACCGAGTGCCTGATGGAGATGTCGCAGATCGTGTATGCTTGAACATTCAGAAAGGATGGTGTTTATGATGGCTATGTTGTGGGCGCAGCAGATCATGCTGGGTAAAAAAACCTTTGCGGACGTTCCCCGGCTGCTGAAGGATAAGGTGAAGGAGATCCTCATGGATTCCGGCATGGAAGAACTGGTAACACTGTGACGGAGGACGGAGGGTGACAGTTGAACAAATTCAGTGCTTGCTCACTTATCTGGGCTACAACCCCGGCGCGGTGGATGGCGTTAACGGCCTGAAAACCGCGGCAGCGGTGCTGGTTTTCCAACAGCAGGAAGGGCTCCGGCAGGACGGCGTACCGGGTCCCGAGACGCAGGAGGCGCTTCTTTCGGCTGTAGCGACTGGACGGATGTACACGCCTGTCACTGAAAATCAGGCATCTGACGGCCACGCGCCTGACTGGTGGGGGGATATCCGGTATTTCAAGCGTGATGAGTTCCGCTGCCCCTGCGGCCGGTGCGGCGGGTTCCCGGTGGAGCCGCAGGAATCCATGGTTCGCACTGTGGATGAGATCCGGCGGCGGCTGGGCGTGCCGGTTTCCGTTGTGGACGGCGGCGGCTCCGGCGTCCGGTGCGCGGCGCACAATGCGGAGGTCGGCGGCGTGGCCAATTCTCAGCATCTGTTTGGGCTTGCCGCTGATCTGCACAGTGCCGCAAGTCCGGCGGAGATGAAAGCCGCGGCGGAGGAAGTTCTGGGGCACACTGGAGGAATCGGGCTGTACGGCTGGGGCATTCATGTGGATACCCGGCAAGGATACGCTCGATGGAAAGGTTAGGAAATGAGGAATTATGGATGGACTTGGAGCATGAGCAAAGATTGACCGCTGTGGAGGAACGGTCGAAATCCAACAGTCACAGACTGGATAAACTGGAGGAATCCAACGAGGTCATCAGCCGGCTGGCGACCTCCATGGAGGTCATGGCAAACAAGCAGGAACAGGTCGCGGACACCGTTGACAAGCTGGACGGCAAGGTCACGGCTCTGGAACGGAAGCCGGGGAAGCGCTGGGACGGGTTCGTGGAAAAGCTGATCTGGGCAATTGCTGCCGCGATCGCGGGGTTCGTTATGGCTCAAATCGGGCTGGGTTAGTTTTCAGGAGGGATGATTATGACTAGGGAAAAGGTAATCGCGTGGATCAAGGCCGCCGGGGTACGTGCGCTGAAAACCGTTGCGCAGACCGCCGCTGCGACCATCGGAACCGCCGCTGTGCTCGGCGACGTAAACTGGGTCATGGTGGGTTCTGCTGCCGCTCTGGCGGGGGTTCTGAGCCTGCTGACCAGTGTGGCGGGGCTGCCGGAATTGAAGGCTTGACCGCAGAATAGTTGTCCCCACCCCGGACAGTGTTGCGCCGTCTGGGGTGGGGATTTTTTCTGGTTGGAGAACGGTAGCCTGGAACGAACTGCGGCGGTAGACGGATGATTTCAACCCACAGCCCTACGGGCTGCGTCTTGAAATCATGGGACTCTCCCCCGAGCTAAAAAAGTGTCCACCGGACACTTTTTTACCCGCCCTTCAGGCGGGTCGCTCTCTTCGAGTCCCATTCCACCCCATAAAAAATGCACCCCTGAGGGGTGCATTTTTTATGGGGTGGATAATGGGACTCGAACCCACGATCTTCAGAGCCACAATCTGACGCCTTAGCCAACTAGGCCATATCCACCATATTAAATTACTGAATAGCACGCCAGGAGGGACTCGTTAAATCAAGGAGCCGCTCGGTCAAGCCCTCGCGGGCAACACTCCACCGGACTGTTGCATTTTATAGTTCGAGTCCTGAGAAAGACTTCAGCGAACCGCAATGCAGCACTCTACCTGACGCTTGCAGCAAGTGGCACGCCAGGAGGGACTCGAACCCCCGACCTACTGCTTAGAAGGCAGTTGCTCTATCCGGCTGAGCTACTGGCGCATTTCTATGGAGCGGGTGACGGGAATCGGACCCGCGTATCCAGCTTGGAAGGCTGGTGTTCTACCATTGAACTACACCCGCAAAAGCCCATGACCTGACTGATTCAGCCATAGGATTTTACCATAATCACGCCAAGATGTCAAGGGTTGGTTCGCAGAATCTCCGGGATTTTTTCATAAATCACGTCCGCAACGGCGCCGTCGGCACAGGGGCACACGTTCGGGAACCGATCCGCCACAATGCCGTCCGCCGGACAGAAGCTCCAGTCCGCACCCTCCAGCATGGAAATGTCATTGTCCGCATCGCCCATGCACACCAGAATTTTCCGCCCCAGCCGCTGCTGCAATTCCCGGGCAGAGCGGATTTTGCTGACGCCCTTGGCGTGAACATCGATGATCCGGGTCGCCGCCCGGAACACCTCGCAGTACGCGCCGAAACGTGCTTTCAGCTGTGCCTCGGCGTCGTCCATCCGGCGAACCTCCTCCGGCGTGCCGTCAAACATGCTTGCCACCGTCACGTCCCGGAATTCCCCATACAGGGTGAATTTCAGGAAGGGGCCGAGATCGTCTCCCGGTTGGGCAAAGCCCCGGGCACACTGGTTGTTGTCGCTGAATGCGTCCCATGCCGGATTTTCCGTGAAGCGGTAGTGGGCGTCCACCCCCTGCACCTCCACCGTCAGGTCGGGAAACAGGGTCATGCACTCCCGAACGGTCTGCCACATGTCCAGCTGAATCTCATGGCAGAACAGCAGCTTTTCCGCCGCCAGATCATAGGCCGCCGAGCCGTTATACAGCAGCAGCGGCGCGTTTACGGGGACCCGGTCGCGGAATACCTGAATCATCGGCACGCTCCGGCCGGTGTTGACAGTGAACGCGCCGTCGTTTTCCATAAAATAGCGGATGGCTTCCAAGTTCCGCTCCGGGATGGAGGAATCCGGCGCCGTCAGCGTCCGGTCATAGTCCACGGTGAGCAGGATATCCGAAAATTTTCCCATAACATTCTCCTGATTTCTATGTCATTCTTTCCAGTTTTTCCAATACTTCCCGGAAATAGGGGGGCAACTCGGCGAAAACCATCACCGGGTGTCCGTCCCTCGGGTGCCGGAAGCACAACGCCCCGGCGTGGAGGCACTGGCTGCTCTGCCCAAGCTCCGGCTTTTTGCGGCCGTAAACCGTGTCCCCCAGAATGGGGTGGCCAATGTAGGCCATGTGTACCCGGATCTGGTGGGTGCGGCCGGTTTCCAGCTTGCAGCGGATGTGGGTATAGCCCTTATAGCGGCGCACCACCTCCCAATGGGTAACGGCGTTCCGCCCGCCCCGCTGGGTGACGCACATCTTCTTCCTGTCCGTGGGGTGCCGCCCGATGGGCGCGTCCACGGTGCCGCAGTCTTCCTTCATAACGCCGCAGACGATGGCCTCGTAGGTTCTGGCCATGGTGTGGTCTTTCAGCTGAGAGGCCAGCATGGTGTGGGCGTAATCGTTTTTCGCCACGGCCAGCAGCCCCGACGTGTCCTTATCGATGCGGTGGACGATCCCCGGGCGCAGCTCGCCGTTGATGCCGGAAAGGTCGTCTCCCAAAGCGTAGAGCAGGCCGTTGACCAATGTATCGTCGGCGTGTCCGGCGGCGGGATGCACCACCAGCCCCTTGGGCTTGTTGATGACCAGCAGATCGTCGTCCTCGTAGACGATATCCAGCGGCATTTCGGTGGGAACGATGTCCACGGGTTTTGCTTCGGGGATCGTGTACTCCACCCGGTCGCCGACGCTTAAGCGGTCGTTTTTCTTACCGGGGACGCCGTTTCGCGTGACCATGCCCTCTTCAATGAGTCTCTGCGCCGCGCTGCGGCTTAAATTTCCGGGCTGTCTTGCCAGAAACGCGTCCAGACGCTCCCCGGCGGTGTCGGCAAATAAGGTCATTTTTTCTTATCCTTCCAGAATGCCTTGTTGAACAGCACCAGATGTCCCATCAGCAGCACGCAGCCGCAGGTGATGAAGCAGTCCGCCACATTGAACACGGGGAAGTCCATGAAGGCCGTCTCGATCATGTCCACCACGTAGCCCATGCGGAGCCGGTCAACCATATTGGCAAGGCCGCCGCCGTAAATCGCCGCAATGCACCAGCGCTCGAAGGGCGTAAAGGCCATCTTCTTTTTGAAATATTCCCAGACGATCAGCCCGGTAAAGAACAGAAAAATCAGGGCAAACAGCCACTGCTGCCCCTCAAAGGAGGAAAAGGCCGCGCCGGAATTCTGCACGTAGGTCAGATTCAGGACGCCGGGGATAAAGGAAATGTCCGTGTAAAGGGGAATGTACGCAACGGTAAAATACTTGGAGAGCTGATCGACCGCCACAATGCCGGCGGCAAACAGGGCATAGTATAGAAACTGCATCGGAACGCCTCCTGTTAAGATAGGGTTATGATACCATGAAGCGCAGGGATTGTCAAACATCCGCCGCCGAAGGCGTAAAAAAACCCGCCCCGAGTATTCCCAGGACGGTGCTGCTAGAGCCATATTTATCTGATGAGGAACCTTTCGGCATCACTGCAGAAGACGGCAAGCTCCTCCTCACTGCAATCCGCATCCACCCGCAGAGGGCCGCACAGATCCAGACAGAACATTTCCATGAAGCTCTTTCCGTTGACCTTGTTGTTGGCGTCCCGGATAATAACAGGGAACCCCCGCGCCGTGGACAGCGACACAAATTCCTGAACATCCTGAACCGACTGGAGCCGAACCTGAAATTCCCGCACAAAAGTACCTCCTGCAACTGTACAAACCTGTTTTTTTCGTGTATAATTGGGGGGAATGATCCGGCGGTGGCACTAACTTCCCCGTATCATCGGTGGATGACAATTATTATAGCAGTTTTCCCCGAAATTTCAACTGTCGGTTTGGACGATTAATACAAATTCTTGACATCTTTATTGGTGGATTTGACATATGAGATTTGCATTCTATACCCTTGGCTGCAAGACAAATCAATACGAGACGCAGGCCATGGAGCAGCTGCTGACGGAGCTTGGGCACGAGATCGGGCAGTTTGACCAGCCCTGCGACGGCTATATTATCAACACCTGCTCCGTCACCGCCGTGGCGGACAAGAAAAACCGGGCGGTCATCCGCCGGTGCCGCCGGGATAATCCCGATGCCGTCATCGGCGTATGCGGCTGCTACTCCCAGCACGCCCCGGAGGCGGTGCGTGCGCTGGGGGTGGACATCATCGGCGGCAGCGGCGGGCGGCGGGAATTCGTGGAACTGATGCTGTCTGCCATGGAGGGCAAAATCCGGGCGGAACAGCTGGACAACGCTCTGCGCCGCCGGGAGTTTGAAGTCCTCCCTGCCGGTGGACTGGAGGAACGTACCCGCGCCATGCTGAAAGTGCAGGACGGGTGCGTAAATTTCTGCTCCTACTGCATCATTCCCTACACCCGGGGCCCCATTCGTTCCGCACCGGTGGACGTGGCCGTCAGCCAAACGCAGGAGCTTGCCCGGCGGGGCTACCGGGAGATCGTGGTGACGGGCATTGAGATCGCCAGCTGGGGCGCCGACCTTCCGGGCAAGCCGGAGGTCACGGAACTGATCGAGGCGGTCTGTACCGCCGTTCTGGCGCTGCGGGTGCGGCTGGGCAGTCTGGAACCGCGAATCGTGACGGAGGATTTCTGCCGGCGGCTTTCCCGGCTTCCGAATCTCTGTCCCCAGTTCCACCTGTCCATGCAGTCCGGGTGCGACACGGTATTGCAGCGAATGCGGCGGAAGTATGATACCGCGCGGTACTATGAAAGCGTCTGCCTGCTGCGGACGTGGTTCCCGGGCTGTGCCGTTACCACGGACATGATCGTGGCCTTCCCCGGGGAGACGGAGGATGAATTTGCCCAGAGCCTTGCCTTTATCCGCAAGTGCGGCTTTGCGGAAATGCACATTTTCCCCTATTCCCGCCGTCCCGGAACCCCCGCGGACAAAATGCCGGGGCAGCATAACAACGCGGTCAAGGAAGCGAGAAGCCGGGCGGCCATTGCCGTGGCCGAAGAAATGAGCCGCGCCTACCGGGAAGCGCTTGTCGGCTCCGTGCAGAGCGTCCTGTTTGAGGACATGGAAGATGGCCTGTTCACCGGCCACGCGCCTAACTATGTGAAGGTCTATGTCCCGGGAGAGGGGCTGCACAATCAGGTGCGCCGCGTCCGCATTACCGGGCTTTGCAAGGACGGCTTGACGGGAAGTCTGGAGCCGTAACACCGGATAGAAACGTTTTTCCAATCTCTTGCGTAATTCGCTATTCCGTGATACGATAGACGGAATGGCCGCTGCTGCGGCGTATTCTGTCTGCCATAGGAGGCTTCCATGAAAACCCTGATGCACATTTGCTGTGCGCCCTGTGCCAATCAGCCCATCGAGGTGCTTCGCACCGATGGCTTCGAGGTCACGGGCTTCTGGTATAATCCCAATATCCATCCCGTCACCGAGTATCGCGCCCGGCGCAACTGCCTGCAGGCCTACGCCGAGGAAATCGAGCTTCCCCTGATCCTCCGCAACGACTATGGTCTGCGCCCGTTTGTCCGGGCGGTGGTGGAGGACATTCCGGGGCGGTGCGTCAAGTGCTACGAAATGCGCCTGTTTGAGACTGCCCGTCAGGCCGCCGAAGGCGGCTTCGACAGCTTTACGTCCTCCCTGTTCATCAGTCCCTACCAGAAGCACGAGCTGATGCGGGAGGTGGCCGAGCGGGCGGCGGCGGAGTACGGCGTGCAGTTCCTGTACCGGGATTTCCGCCCCTATTTCCGCGCCGGACAGGACTTTGCCCGGGAACACGGCTTTTACATGCAAAAATACTGCGGCTGCATCTTCTCCGAGGAGGAGCGGTACATGAAGCCCAAGAAAATTCTTCCCTGAGTGGGAAGCGGAGGTACTATGTCAACTTACGAATTTTCCGTCCCCTGCCTGTTCGGGCTTGAGGGCATTGCCGGTGACGAGCTGCGGCGGCTGGATATCCCCAACGTCCGGGTGGAAAACGGCCGGGTGCTGTTTTCCGGAGAAGCGCGGGACATGGCCAAGGCCAATATCTGTCTGCGCACCGGCGAACGGGTGCTGATCGTGCTGGCGGACTTCCCTGCTAAGGCCTTTGAAGAGCTGTTTCAGGGAGTCTACCATGCAAATCTGGAAGATTTTATCCCCAAAGACGGCAGCTTCCCGGTGAAGGGTCACTGCTTAAACAGCCAGCTTATGAGCGTCCCGGACTGTCAGGCCATCGTGAAAAAGGCCGCCTCCCGGCGTCTGGGAGAAAAATACGGCGTCAGCTGGCTCCCGGAGACCGGGGCAAAGTACCAGCTGCAATTTTCCATCATGAACGACCGGGTGCAGCTGTATCTGGACACCTCCGGCCAAGGCCTCCACAAGCGGGGCTACCGCGCCGTGGGCAACGACGCGCCATTGCGGGAGACGCTGGCCGCCGCCATGGTTCAGCTGACCCGCTACCGGGGACGGGAATTTCTGTGGGACCCCTTCTGCGGCTCCGGCACCATCCCCATTGAAGCGGCGCTGATCGCCCGGAACGCCGCTCCCGGCGGCCGCCGCCGGTTTGCGGCGGAGGCATTCGCATGGAGCGACAGTAGCATCTGGGACGCGGTTCGGGAGGAAGCAAAGGCAAAGGAATTCCACGGAAAGTATCAGATCCTCGGCTCGGACAACGACCCCAAGTGCGTCTCTCTTGCCATGGCCAACGCCCGGAAGGCGGGGGTAGGCGACATCATCCGCTTCGCCGACGGCGACGCCACCAAAATGGACCTGCCCGCCCAGTCCGGCATTCTTATCGGCAACCCGCCCTACGGCCAGCGGATGCTGGAACAGCAGAGCGCCCAGCGGCTCTACGCCGCGCTGGGGCGGCATCTGAAATACGCCGACGGCTGGAAGAAATTCATCATCACCTCCGAACCGGAGTTTGAGCATTACTTTGGCCGCCGCGCCGACAAGAAGCGCAAGCTCTACAACGGCATGATCAAGTGCGACTACTATATGTACACCGATAATTCCCGGAAAAACCAGAAAAGGGATGACAAAAAATGAAACACCTGTTCATCATCAACCCGGCGGCAGGCAGCTGGGATCACACGAAGCAATACACCGCCGCCATTGTGGAAAGCTGCAATGCCCGGGGGCTTGACTACCGCGTTGAGGTATCCAAGGCTCCGGGAGAATGCCGCCGCATCACCCGGGAAGCGGGAGAGACCGGGGAGGAATACCGCGTCTACGCCTGCGGCGGCGACGGCACCCTGAACGAAGTCGCGTCGGGGGCTGCGGGATTTCCCAATCTGGCCATCACCGCCTATTCCGGCGGCAGCGGAAACGACTTTGTCCGGCTCTTCAGCGAACCTGCCGCTTTCTCCGATCTGGAACGGCTGCTGGACGCCAAGGAAGTCACCTTCGACATGATCCGCTGCAACGACGACTACGCCCTGAACATCTGCTCCGTGGGTCTGGACGCCCGCATCGGCACCGACGTCGCCCGGTACAAGCGGCTTCCTCTGCTCCAGGGCTTCCGCGCCTATGCCGCGTCCACGGTGGTGAACGTGGTGCGGGGCATTGCGGAGCACTATGTGGTTGAGATCTGCGGCGAAACCGTTGATGCCCAGCAGACCATGATCTGCGTCTGCAACGGACGGTTCTACGGCGGCGGTTTCAACCCCGTACCGGAGGCCGACCCCACCGACGGGCTGCTGGACGTGCTTCTGGTGAAAAAGGTGAGCCGTCTGCAGGTGTCCTCCATCGTCGGGAAATACAAGAACGGCCAGTACAAGGACTATCCCGACATTATCCGCCATTTCCGGACGGACAGTCTGAAAATCCTCTGCGACAAGCCCACCGCCATCAATCTGGACGGCGAGCTGCGCACCTCCGACGTGGTGAACATCTCCGTGGCGAAGGAGAAGGTGCGCTTCTTCTACCCCAAAGATCTCAGCTGGCAGGCAAAGAAACCGACGCATTGCTGAAAATATACATAAACGCGGACATTTCAGGCGAAATGTCCGCATTTTTTACGGCATATAAACGTTGATATCCACATCCCCATTGATGCCGGGGACTCTGCCCGTGCAGGTGTACTGCCACATTTCCACCTTCCATGGGTAGCGCATTCTGTCCTGATACAGCGCCAGCCAGAAGGGGAAATCCTCCAGCTCGCTCAGGTAATACAGGTTCTCCGACTGGTGCCAGTTGAAATAGACCATGGGCTGATAGCCCAGAGCCTTCATCTTTTCGCAGAAGTACAGCTGGATGTCCGTGAGGGTTCGCGCGTCCATGTTGGCCGTCCGGGCATCGCTGGCGGGAATTTCCCAGTCCAGAATGATGGGCATGTCCAGCCGGTAGTCCCCCAGAATGCCCAGCATATACTCGATCTCCTGGTCGGCTTCGTCCATGCTCAGCGCCTGAGAAAAGAAGTATGCGCCGATGGGAAGCCCCGCTTCCGTCGCGCCCGCGAGATTCTTCTTCGCGTACTCGTCCTCCACCAGCTTGCCGCTGCCGTAGCCGCGATATCCTAAACGGATGATGGCAAAATCAATGCCGGAACGGGCGACCTTCTTCCAGTCGATGTCCCCCTGAAACGCGGAGACGTCCACGCCGGAATAGCTGTCGGTGCGCAGGCAGGTGAGGTAGTTATGGTTGTTGTACTGAAAATCCAGACGCCCGTAGGGATTCGGTTCCGGGGGGATGGTCGGCTCGGAGGTCGGTTCCGTTTCCTCCGGCTCCGTTTCCGGCTCCGGCGAGGCCGGCGGCTCTGTCATTTCCTCGTGGTGCCGACGCACCACCAGCGCTTCCGGGTCGTCCGCGGCCTTGTAATAGGGACGGCACAGGATCGCGACCCACGCCAGCGCCGCCGCGGCGAGCAAGGCAATGGCGGCCAGTATCCACTCCGGGCGGATTCGCTTCTTCGGCGGGGCGGGCATCTCCGGCGGGTAGATCTCATCCAGAATCACCACGGAATCTTCCATGGAAAAATCTTCCTCCGGGACTGGCTCGTCCGGCCGCAATGGCGGCATCCCTTCCGGCTTCTGAACCTCGGCAGCCTCGTCTTCCAAATTGTCAATGATTTCCATGACCCGCCTCCTTTCCCGCGTCCTTTCGCTACAGTATACCACATTTTTCGCGCCGCGCCAAGAGGAATCGAGTGCTTAAATCAATCTTAAACATTCCGTTAATTTTGGCCATAAGCTGTTGCATTCGCCGCTTTTTGCAATATAATAACATGTAAGCATTTCTCTGGCAAAGGTGATTTTTATGAATGGGATCAGCAGCTGGTTTCGGCAGTTTTCCGCGAAGCTCTCGGCGGGACTGCGCAGCTTTATGGCCGGGCGTTATGGCACTGACCGGCTGAATATGGTAATTCTGTGTGCGGGTCTGTTTTGCAGCCTGCTGTCGGTGTGGGTCAAGGCGGTGCCGCTGAATATCATTTTCTGGGCGCTGAGCTACGGCCTGATGATCTGGGCGATCTGTCGCACCCTGTCCCGGAACACCTACAGGCGGTATCAGGAAAACCGGAAATTTCTCCAGTTTTTCACCCGCTTAAAGGACAGGCAGAACCGCTATTTTGACTGTCCCAAGTGCCGCCAGCTGGTGCGCGTCCCCAGAGGAAAGGGGAAAATCGCCATCACCTGCCCCCGGTGCAAGGAAAAGTTCATTCGGAAAACCTGAAAAGTGCCGCCGCAAAGTTTCACTTTGCGGCGGCTTGTGCTTTCCCGTCATGACGCAAACAGTTCCTCCACCGTGGCGAACCGGTAGCCCTCTTCCTCCCATTTTGTCAGCAGCTCGTCAAGAATTTCCGCGTTGGTTTTGGACGTAGAGTGCAGCAGCACCACTGCGCCGGGGTGGGTCCTCGGCAGCAGCTTGGCGAAGGCCTGCTCCCGGGTGGGCTGGGAATCGTTGTTCCAGTCCACGTAGGCAAGGCTCCAGAAAACCGTCCGGTAGCCCAGCTCCTGCGCCATGCGCAGGTTTTCCTCACTGTATATCCCCTGCGGCGGGCGGTAGTATTTGGGCATATCCTGACCGGTGGTGTTCTTGTACAGCGTCTCCAAGTCCTGCAATTCCTTTGTGAATGCCGCCTTTTCGGAAATTTTGCTCATGTCGTAGTGGTGCATGGTGTGGTTGCCCACGATATGCCCTTCCTCCGTCATCCGGCGCACCAAGTCGGCGTTTTTCTCGATGTAGTTGCCCACGAGAAAAAAGGCCGCCTTGACGTTGTGCTTTTGCAGGGTGTCCAGTATTTTCTCCGTGCAGCCGTTTTCGTAGCCAGCGTCAAAGGTCAGGTACAGCACCTTTTCCGACGTGCTGCCGATGTACGCGGCGTCGTACCGCTTCAGCTGGTCGATCCCGGCGTTGCCGATGGGTGGTGCGCCCTCCTGACGGAAGCTCAGCCCCCACGCCCCCGTGGGCAGCGCGCTGCCCGAAAAAATCCCCACTGCCGTCACCGCCGCCGTGGTCAGCGCTGCAAGCAATATCAGCAAATCCCGTTTGCGCATAAAAACATCCCCTCCCTGGGACATCCTATGCCCTGGGGAGGGGATGTATTCACTTTCGATTCACTGTCCGCCGTGGAGGTACTTGTAGTCCCAGTCCAGATCGAACAGCTTGTTGCCCCGCTCCATGGGACAGCCGGTGTACAGGTCGTCCGCCAGCTCCCGCAGAACCTCCGCAGGCTCCAGGCACTCGATATAAAAGTCCGGCAGGGCTTCCTCTCCCAGCCGCGCCCCCAGAATGGCACCGGTGACGGCGCCCACGGCGGCGCTGCGTCCGGAGTGGTTCACCGCCGCGATCATGGCGCTGTCAAAGTCGGCGCAATTGGTCAGGCAGGTGTAAACGGCCCCGGCAAGCACCTGCGCGGCGCTGTCGCAGCCCAAGCGCTCCATCACGTCCACGGGGCTGAGATTGGGGGATTCCGAGTAGGTGATGGCGTGGCGCACCAATGTCGCGACCTCGAACGCCTGACTGTACTGGTGGCCGAACTGCTCTTTCATGGCCTCCACGGCCTCCGCCACCAGCCGTTTCAGCGGCAGGTGGGGCTGACGGATGAGCCTGCTCATGATGTGCGCCAGCACCGCCCCGGAGAGAAACGCCGAAGGATTTCCCTGGGTCAGCGCCACCGTTTCCGCCCCCAGCAGATCGATCTCATGCTGGTCGGTACGGTCTTCGTGGAAAAACAGCCCGACGCCGATGGCGGTGGTGATGCCGCCGGGGCCATCATAATTGTTGGCGGGGGTTTCGGGGGTTCCCAGCGTGGGGCGGCTCAGGGTATCCAGCATCCGGGTGTCCATGCAGTGCCGGCGGCAAAGCTCGGCTTTCCGCAGAAGCCAGCAGTAATTCCGGGTGGGGCGTCCCCATGGGCGCTGAGAGGCAGCCCATTCCCGGCTGCTCATGCCCACGTATTTGATGAAGGGCGCCATTTTCCCCAGCATCTGTCCCCGGGTCAGACCGAACAGTAGGCCGTTGCAGGTAAACGCCGCCAGCTGGGTATAGGAGGTGACGTCGGCGTAGCCATTGACCAGATCGTAGCCCAGCAGGCCGTTGGGGCCGTAATCCTCCTGAATCTCCTGCCAGCTGCGGTTGTCCACGGTGTATCCCATGGCGTCCCCAACTGCCAGTCCCAGCAGGCACCCACGGTATGACGACTGCGAAACGGCCATTGTCTGTCCCTCCCCCGCAAATATCTTCTTCCGCCTATTATACCCTCCAGCCCCGGAAAAGGCAAGTGAAATCTATGTCCATTCTTGAGAGATCGCCGCAAGTGCCGCCGACAGCCGTTCCTCCTTCAGGCCGGAGTAATTGATCACCAGACAGTGCAGGTCTTCCGACTGGTCGTGATAGTAGCTGCTCAAAGCTCTGACCCGGATGCCCAGCGCTGCCAGCTTCTCCGTCAGCGACTGATCGGAAAGGGACGTCGCCACATTCAGCAGAAAATGCAGTCCCGCGTCCTGCTCCTGAATGGTCAGCTTGTGGGAAAAGCTGCAATTTTCCAGCAGAGAAACCACGGTATTCCGGCGGCTTTTGTAGAATTTCCGCATTCGGTTGATGTGTTTTTCAAAAAAGCCCCGGCTTAAGAACCGCGCCAGCGTGTACTGCTCAAAGCTGGGGACGGTGCAGCTGTAGAACCCCAGCTTCTGCTGGAACGCCGCCATCAGCCCCGCAGGAAGCACCATGTAGCTGATTCGGATGGAGGGCGCAAGGCTCTTGGAGAAGCTGTTCATGTAGATTACCCGCCCGCCGTCGTCCAACGACTGCATGGCGGGGACGGGATGGGCGTCGAAACGGAATTCCGAGTCGTAGTCGTCCTCGATGATCCATTTTTTGCCCCGGTTCGCCCAGTCCAGCAGTTCCCGTCTCCGGCTCACCGGGGTGACAATACCGGTGGGAAAGTGGGGGGAGGGGGAAATGTGCAGCACGTCGGCGCTGCCGAGACTCTCCGGGAGAACGCCCCGGTCGTCCATGGCGGCGCTGACGGTTTTCACGCCCCCGGCGGCGTAAATTTTCCGGATTTTTCCATATCCCGGCTCCTCCACGGCGTAGACCTTCTCCCGCCCCAGCAACTGAATCAGAAGATTGTACAAAAAATCCGTTCCCGCGCCGATCAGGATGTTCTCCGGATCCACCCGCATGCCCCGAAAAGCCGCCAGATGTCCGGCAATGGCCTGCCGCAGCTCCGGGATGCCCCGGTTGGGCAGGGGCGCGAGAAGCGCTTCCCCAAAGTCCAGCATCACTTCCCGCTGCAGGCGCGACCAGACGGAGAAGGGAAACTGCTCCGTGCCGTTGGCGGTCAGGTCAAGAAGGCAGGCTGCGTCCTCTTTCGGGTGCAGCGCCGGGGCGGCGGGCACCGGGGCGCGGCGCTCCACCGTCTCCACGAAATAGCCCACCTTCTCCCTTGAGCAGATGTAGCCCTCGGACAGCAGCTGGCTGTAGGCGGCCTCCACGGTGATCTTGCTGACCTCCAGATTCTCCGCCAGCGCCCGCTTGGAGGGCAGCTTCTCCCCGGGACGCAGCGCCCCGGACAGGATATCCCCCCGGATGCAGCGGTAAAGCGCCTCGTAAAGGGGGACCCCCGAGGATTTTTTCAGCTCGTAGGTTAACATAACTTCTCTCCTTGGGTGGGGGGGGAATTGAGCCAACAGGCGGTTAGATTTCTTTTAACAAACTGAAAGTTTCCGTTGCTTGTCTATTTATATAAAGCCTCTTTTTTTTGCTTCTTCAATCAATATAGGTTGAATTAAAGGATATGTCCAATTTTCAACTAACTTATCTGAAATCAATATCTTCTCAATCTCACTATGTAATTCCTCAAATGAGTTAATGTCTGCAATAAATAACATTCCGAAAGTTTCATCATCAATATTTTCATTTACTCGTGTCTTTCCTTTAACAGAATACACACATATTGGTTCAATTCTAAAATCAACTGCTCCTGTTTCTTCTTGTAATTCTCTTTTAGCTGTTTCTAAAATACTTTCTCCAGGTTCTCTGTGACCTCCTGGTATTTCATAAGTCTCTCTTTCTTTGTGTTTACAGAATACCCACTTGTTATCTGTTTTGGATATTATCACTGCAAACTTCAAAAATTCATCTGCGACATTGTCATAAAATTTTACTTCTACCATCCTATCAATACCTCGTCAAATTCAAATTTATCTAACTGTTTTATGAATTAAAATCTACTGATTGTAATGATACAACACTTCTTTTCCATGCCTTTCAGCATACTCAATTTCTTTTTTCACAGATGTTCCAATATAACCATCCATATTTACAACATATATTCCATCACTTAAATCTATTTTTCTGTAATGAGCATCTTCAAGTTTTAAAAGTTCATCTTCAGTTGGAACAATATTATCTTCACAATAAACACATTGTAATATATTATATCTTATATCCTTTGCTTATTTCAAGGTCATAAGCAATTTTTTTCATATCTTCGGCAAATTTCATGCTTCCACAAATTGTATAAGTTTTCACCCAATCACCTCATCAAATTCCGATTTGCCAGCCTGCTGAAACCACGAAACGGATAGCGCAGAGATGGGTCAAGTCCCCTCACGCCGTTTCCCTGCGGAAGACGCGGCGGAAAATCTTTTCGCCCCAGTCGAACAGGCGCTGTATGGCGAAAAATACCGTAGGCGTCATGAGCAGCAGCGTCAGCATCAGAAGGTTCGTCTGCACCGTGCCGGAACGCAGCTCGAACAGCTCCCCGAGACAGGTGAACACAACGACCAGACACACCAGCATGGCGCCCCACACGATCCTGCGGAACGCGCCGAAGGGCTTACACACCTGAAACAGAACCATCATGCCCACCACAGCGAGAATGCCCGCGCACACCGTGGCGATGGACGCCGCCGGGAGGTCAAAAACCACCATAAACGCCTGACACACCAGCACGGCGAATACATTGGTCAGCCCGCCGGGGAACGCCCGGCGCAGAACCCCCCGGAGGAAATGCCCGGTCACCCGGTCGTAGTTCGGCTCCATGGCGAGGAAGAACGAGGGAATGCCGATGGTCAGCGCGGAGATCACGGTCAGGTGCATGGGCTGCAAGGGATACGGCCAGTCCGTGAACAGGGAGATTACCGACAGGAACAGGGAGAAAATATTCTTCACGAGAAACAGTGTCGCCGCTCTCTGGATATTGTTGATGACCCGCCGCCCCTCCGCGACGATGCCGGGCATGGCGGCAAAATCGTTGTTCAGCAGCACGAGACTGCCCAATTGGCTGGCAGCCTGGGCGCCGGAGCTGAAGGCAATGGAGCAGTCCGCCTGCTTCATGGCAAGCAGATCGTTGACGCCGTCGCCGGTCATGGCCACGGTGTGCCCCTGCTTTTGCAGCGCCGCCACCAGACGGCGTTTTTTCTCCGGCGTCACCCGGCCGAAAACCGTATTTTCCGACACCGCCCGGGAAAAATCCTCGTCGGTTTCCAGTATGGAGGTGTCAATATAGCGCTCAGCCCCGGGAATGCCCGCCCGGGCGGCGATCAGGCTGGCAGTATGAGGATTGTCGCCGGATATGACCTTCACGGTCACGCCCTGACGGTCAAAATAGCCGAAGGTCTCGGCCGCCTGCTCCCGGATGCGGCCGCTGAGCAGGATCAGCGCAAGGGGCGCTACCAGCGCCGGGTCCAGCCCGCCGGGGACGGGGTCGCCGTCATACCGGGCGGCCAGCAGCACGCGGCAGCCCTGCTCCGCCCAGCCGTCCACGGTGTCCCGGTATTCCTCGTACCGCTGCGCCAGAATGAATTCCGGCGCGCCCACCAGAAACGCGCCCTGCCCCGCGAACACCGCCCCGCTCCACTTGGTCTCCGGGGAGAAGGGAATGCGCTTTTCGCAGACCCAGTCGGTTTCGCCGTCAAACAGCTCGTGAATGGCCCTGCCCGTGGCGTTGTCCGGCTCTGACGCGCCGTACATGGCGGTGAGGACGGCTTCCAGATATTCAGGATTCCCGTCGGACAGGGGAACGACATTCTCCACTTCCATATCCGGCTCGGTGATGGTGCCGGTTTTGTCCACGCACAGCACATCCACCCGCGCCAGGGTCTCGATGCAGTTCATGTCCTGCACCAGCACCTTTTTCCGGCTCAGCTTCACCGCCGACGCCGCCATGGCGATGGAGGTCAGCAGATACAGCCCCTCGGGGATCATCCCCACCAGCGCCGCGACGGTGCCCTCCACGCTGCTTTCCAGTCCCAGTTTCAGGACGCAGAACTCCTGATAGAACAGGATAATGCCCACCGGCACCAGCGCGATGCCCACGAAAAGGATCAGCCTGTCCAGAGAGCGCATCATTTCCGACTTTTTCGCGCCGGGGTTTTTCTGGGCTTCCCGGGAAAGCTGGGCGGCAAAGGAATCCCCGCCCACGGCGGTAAACTGCACCCGCCCACGGCCGGAGAGAATGGCCGAGCCGGACTTGACTTCATCTCCGGGGGTTTTCGTCACTGCGTCAGCTTCGCCGGTGAGCAGCGACTCGTCCACCCACATTTCCCCGCTGCGTAAGATGCCGTCGGCGGGGAGGGTGTCGCCGGAGGCAAAATCGGCGAAATCGTCCTTCACGATGGCCTCCGGGGAGATTTCCTGCTTCGTCCCGTTCCGGATGACGGCGACGGGACGTTCCGCCACCAGCGTCAGCCGTTCCACCGCCCGCTTGGCGCGAATCTCCTGAATGATGCCGATGACGGTGTTGATCACCGCCACCACCAGAAAGCCCATGTTCAGGATGCTGGAGCCGCCGATGATGAGCATCACGGCCAGAATCACAAAAATCAGGTTAAAAAAGGTGAAGCAGTGGGTCAGAACGATCTCTTTTTCGCTTTTGCCGGAATAGACCGGCTTCCCCGCAGGGGTGCGCGACTGAACCTGTTCGTCAGTCAGCCCCAGCGTAGGGTCAATTTCTGGTATTAAATCTCTTTCTTCCATGGAGCGTGCCTCCTGCTTATTTGGCCGGTTCGGGGAAACCGGCGGCCTTGTCCCAGATGACAAGCAAGCTGCCGTCCTTCACCGAAATGTGCGCCGGTTCGCCGGTAAAATGGTTGCTGACGCCCAGAGGAAAACCGCTGGTAAGTACGCCGTCTTCCAGAGCGTAATACAGCCCCCGCTCTGTCACGCCCCGGGCATCCGCGCCCATGCAGAAGACGGACAGGTTTCCGCGCAGTCCCGCCGGGAAGGCAATGCTGCCATTCTTTACCACGGTGACGATCGACCGGTTGCCTACGAGATAGCCCACGGCGCCCCGGTCGGCGAGAAATTGCAGCGTCTGGAAATTGGCCACGGTGTGGTCAAGCCTGGGGCCGTCCAGACTTCCGTAAAGCACGAACTCCCGATACCCCAGCTCCAGCCCCCGGCGGACGGCAAGCATGGCGTCGGTGTCGTCCTTTTCCACCGGGAACACCTCGGCTCCCGGCGGGGTAAAGCCCAGAGAGTCAAAGTCCCCGATGATCTCGTTCGGTTCGATTCCCAGTTTTCGGGTATGTTTCAAGCCGCCGTCGGCGGCGAGGATGTAGTCGTCTTTTTCCAGCGGTCGCGCCAGCGCGTCAAACTCCCCGGCGCAGAAAATCACACAGCAGCCCATGGTCTTCCCTCCTGTTTTTCCTATTTTACCACATTTTACTGCAAAGAAAAGGGGCGGGGCTGTAAACAGTTCTTTAATTTTGCGGTGTTGCCGTAACGAAACGGCGTGACCTTTGCGGTCACGCCGTTCGTGTTCATGATTCCGCGCTGAACAGAATGCGGTCATTGCTGACACCCTGCTCGTGGAATACCTTCAATAGCTGCTCCGTGGTCATGTTTTCCCGCTCCGCGCCCGCCAGCTCCAGCACGATCCGGCCGTTGTTCATCATAATGGTGCGGTTGCCCAGGGACAGCGCCGAGGGGATGTTGTGGGTGATCATCAGGCAGGTGATGTGGTTCTCCGCCACAATCTTTTTCGTCAGAGCCAGTACCTTCTCCGCCGTGGCGGGGTCGAGGGCGGCGGTGTGTTCGTCCAGAAGCAGCAGCTTGGGCGTCACCAGCGTCGCCATCAGCAGCGTCAGCGCCTGACGCTGGCCGCCGGACAGCAGACCCACCGGGTGATCCATCCGGTCTTCCAGCCCCAGCTCCAGCTGCGCCAGCTTTTCCCGGAATCCGGCGCGGTCCTTCGCCGTGACCACGGAGAAGGGCGACCGTTTTTCCGACGCCCGCAGATAGGCCAGCGCCAGATTTTCCTCGATGGTCATGCTGGGCGCGGTGCCTTTCAGGGGGTCCTGAAAGAGCCGGCCGATGAACTTGCTGCGCTTATAATCCGGAAGACTGGTGATATTCTGCCCGTCCAGACGGATGGTTCCCTCGTCCACCACGAACGAACCGGCGATCGCGCCGAACAGGGTGGATTTGCCCGCGCCGTTGGAGCCGAGAATGGTGACAAAATCGCCGCTATTTAAGTGCAGGTCAACGCCGTTCAGGGCTTTTTTCTCATTGACGGTGCCGGGGTTGAAGGTTTTGGAAATGTGACTGATTTGCAGCATCAGACTTTCCCTCCTTTGGTTGCGGGGCGCACCGCGGATTTGATGGCCGGCAGGCCGATGGCCAACGCCACGATGACGGCGGAGATCAGCTTCAGGCATTCGCTGGGCAGATCGAGCCGCAGGGCAATGGCGATGATGAAGCGGTAGAGAATGGAGCCGAGGATCGCCCCCAGCGCCTTCATCCATGTCTTGCCTCTGGGCATCAGGGTCTCGCCGATGATCAGGGAAGCAAGGCCGATGATGACCATGCCGGTGCCGAGGTTGATGTCGGCGGTCTTCTGGTACTGCGCCAGCACCGCGCCGCTGAGGGCGGTCATGGCGTTGGACAGGCACAGTCCCACGGTGACGGTAAAGGCCGTGTTAATAGAGGATGCCCGCACCATGTCCGGGTTATCCCCGGTAGCGCGGATGGAAAGCCCCAGCCGGGTTTTCAGGAACAGCGTCAGCAATATCCCGACGGCGACAGTCAGCACCGCCGCGGGGATCAGTTTGTAGAAGCTTCCAAGATAGGGTTTTACCAGAGAGAACATCGTATCGGCCTTCACCATATTGACGTTGGAGGAAAAGCCCATCACCGCCAGATTCACGGTATACAGTCCGGTGTTGGTGATGATACCGGCCAGAATGGAGGGGATTTTCAGCTTCGTCTGCAAAAAGGCCGTGATGAATCCGGCGCAGGCGCCCGCGAGCATGGCGGCGGGAAGCGCCAGCAAAGGGTGTCCCGCCACGGCGATGGTAGCGGACACGGCACAGCCCAGGGTGAACGCGCCGTCGGTGGTCATATCGGCGATATTCAGTATCCGGAAGCTGAGAAACAGCGCCAAAGCGACCAATGCGTAAATACAGCCCAGCTCCAGCGCACTCATGATAACGGCGGTTGAGATCATGGTTGACCCCTCCTTCTAACAGCATGGTTGGGAGGGGCGCTGCCCCTCCCGATTGTGTGTGGTTTTTCTTTGCCAGTTTATTCGCCGGTCTTGACCTCTACCACGGTATTTGCCATGGAGGAGAAGACGCTGTAGTCAATGCCCAGAATAGCGGCGGTCTCGGTGTTGACGGTGATGATGCCGCCGTCCATGACGTGGTACGCGGGGACAACGCCGGTCTCGAGGATGTCGAGCGCCATGTCGGCGGTGTAGGTGCCCAGCTCGGTGTAGTTGACGCCGCAGGTTGCAAACGCACCTGCCGTGACGAAGCTGTCCGCGCCGGTGTAGAACGGGATGCCTCCCTTGGTCAGCGTCTCGGAGACAGCGGCGGCAGCGGCCATGACCCTTTCCTGCCATGAGCTTTCGGGCTTCTGGCTTTTTGCGGGGATCGTGATCCTGGCGACCCTGACCCAGTGGATCGCCGGTCATGTGCTGGAGTGGCTGTACCACGAAAAATGGTGGGACTATTCCGGACTCCCGTGGAACCTGGACGGCTATATCTGCCTGCCGGCATCCCTGATCTTTGGCGCGCTGGGCTTCTGTACCGTTCGTTTCGGCAACCGCCTGCTGCTGCAGCTTTTGAAATTCCTGCCGGGCGTGGTGATGCGGATGGTTTTGCTGGCGCTGGTGGCTGTGCTGCTGGTGGATATTCTGGCGTCCTGCATCCTGCTGTTCGGACACAGCAAGCATGCAGCCCGCTGGGCAGAAACGGATGAACGCATCGACGAAGTCAGCGAAGAGCTGGGCTCCTGGATCTCCCGGCGTGTGGAGCGGCGTATCCGAAAAGCCTACCCGAAGATTCAGGCCGTGGAAGCCCGCCTGGCCAATGAGAAGGTATTTGCGGCGGGCTGCGGTTTCTATAAGGTTGTCATGCTGTTTTTCATCGGCGCTTTTCTCGGCGACATCACGGAAACCATCTTCTGCCGGGTCACCGCCGGTGTGTGGATGAGCCGCAGCAGCGTGGTGTGGGGCCCCTTCAGCATCGTCTGGGGACTGGCCATCGCGCTGGCCACCGCCCTTCTGTACAAGTATAAGAACCGGAGTGACCGTTTCCTTTTCCTCATCGGTACCCTGCTGGGCGGCGCCTACGAGTACCTGTGCAGCGTCTTCACCGAGCTGGTGTTCGGCAAGGTATTCTGGGATTACAGCAAGATCCCCTTCAACCTGGGCGGCAGGATCAACCTGCTGTACTGCTTCTTCTGGGGCATCGCGGCGGTGGTCTGGATTCGGTACGGCTACCCCCTCATCGCAAAGCTGATGGCAAAGCTCAAAAAGCACATCCTGCCGTGGATGACGGTGGTGCTGACGGTGTTCATGGCCGTGAACATGGGGCTTTCCGGTCTGGCGCTGGCCCGCTACGACGCCCGCACCAGCGGTCTCGCTCCGGCAAACCGGCTGGACGTCTTCCTCGACGAGCACTTCGACAATGCCCGGATGGAGCGGGTATACCCCAACGCAAAGAAGACGTGAAATTTGCAGGGGACTCTTTTCTCTCTGCCGGAAGTGTAGTAAAATAAGGGCAGAAATGTTCTCACGAAGAACGAAGGGAGGACCTGTATGAAATTCTTTATCGATACCGCAAATGTGGACGAGATCCGCAAGGCCAATGATATGGGCGTCATTTCGGGCGTCACCACCAACCCCAGCCTCATCGCAAAGGAGCACAAGGACTACGCCAAGACGCTGGAGGAGATCGCCTCCATCGTGGACGGCCCCATCTCCGGCGAGGTGAAGGCCACTACCACTGATGCGGAGACGATGGTGAAGGAGGGAGAGGCCATCTATGCCCTCGACCCCAAGCACATGGTCGTCAAGATCCCCATGACCGTGGAGGGTCTCAAGGCCATCAAGGCCCTGAGCGCCAAGGGCATCCCCACCAACTGCACCCTCATCTTCTCGGCCAATCAGGCCCTGCTGGCCGCACGGGCCGGTGCGGCCTACGTCAGCCCCTTTCTTGGCCGTCTTGACGACATCAGCCAGCCGGGCATCGACCTTGTCCGCACCATCAGCGAGATCTTCGCCAACTACCCGGACATCCATACGCAGATCATTGCGGCCTCTGTCCGCAACCCCATCCATATCACCGAGTGTGCGCTGGCCGGTGCGGACATCGCCACCGTGCCCTACAAGGTCATCGAGCAGATGACCAAGCACCCCCTCACCGATCAGGGCATCGAGAAGTTCAAGGCGGACTACACCGCCGTCTTCGGCGCATAAGAGCAAAACAAAAAAGCGGCAGGCCCGACGGTCTGCCGCTTTTGCTGTATCCGGGATGATCAGAAGATCTTCACGTCGTCTTTGTCCATAAAGGCGGCACCCGCAAAGCCGGCTGCTTCCAGCTGGCCCAGCTGCTTGCCGAGCTTCTTGCCCTGCGGCAGGACGGTGACGTTGTACGTCTCGCGGAGGGCGGCGGCCCGGCTCAGGACGGCGGTGAAGTCGGCGTCCCTGCCGTAGAGCAGGGCAATCTTCTGCTTTGCGCCGGGGATCTGGTAGCCCTGCTCGAGCAGGATGCCGCAGACCCGCTCGAAGCCGATGGAGAAGCCGACGGCGGGCACCTGCGTGCCGAGGAACTTGCCCACCATGTTGTCGTAGCGTCCGCCGCCGGCGACTGCGCCGCTGAACTGCGGGCAGGTGATCTCGAAGTCCATGCCGGTGTAGTAGCCCTGACCGCGCACGAGGCTGGGGCAGTAGGCCACCTGATAGCGGCCTGCGGCCATGGCGTTGGCGGTGGCGAGGACATACTTCAGGTCGTCGGCGATGGCGGGGTCGGCGCAGCGAGAGGCCACGGCGTCCAGCGTCACCTCACCGGCGGCGATGAAGTCGGCCAGTGCGTTGACAGCGCTCTCGGGCAGCTGCTTTTCCAGCAGTTCGGCCTTGACGCCGTCGGCACCGATCTTATCCATCTTGTCGAAGGTGATGCAGACGGAGTCCAGCGTGTCGGCGGCAAAGCCCATGCTCTCCAGCATCCCGCGGAGGATGCGGCGGTCGTTGATGTTGACGGTGAAGCCGTCGAAACCGATGCCCAGCAGGGCGCGGGTGGTCACGTCGATCAGCTCGACCTCGGCGTTGGGGCTTTCGTCGCCCAGAATGTCGATGTCGCACTGGACGAATTCACGCAGGCGGCCCTTCTGGGGGCGCTCGGCGCGGAAGACGCGGTCGGTCTGGATGACCTTGAAGGGGTGGGGGAGCTTGTCCTTGTTGGCGGCGTAGAAGCGGCTCAGGGGCAGGGTCAGGTCATAGCGCAGGCCCATATCCGAAAGCTCTTTCGGGTCGCCGGAGTTCAGGGCAGCGGTGAGCTTGTCGCCCCGCTTGAGCACCTTGAAGATGAGGTTCAGGTTGTCGCCGCCGTCGGACTTGTCGAGGTTCTCCATATCCTCCAGCATGGGGGTGGAGATGCGCTCGAAGCCGGATGCGCGGTAAGTCTCGAGGATCTTGCCCTGAATGTAGTCGCGCAGGGTCTGCTCGTTGGGCAGAAGGTCGCGCATCCCTTTTAAGGCCTGAGTTTTCATAGTGTATG
>OLOK01000993.1_pt1 | contig 25748 bp, 16 predicted proteins | sample 1672591 | NCBI WGS metagenome assembly OLOK01 (sample SAMEA3136703, study PRJEB25190) | human gut metagenome | biome: human gut; feature: human-associated habitat; material: faeces | place: Austria | collected 2013 | reverse complement strand
CCTCCAGGTTCGATAAACTTATCTGCTTATTCATACTTTTATTATACCATTTTTTATTTTACTATGCAACTAGTTTGTTTACTAATCGTGCTTAATTTCTAATTTGTGGACTTTGTGCGGTGTTGCCCTAAACAATGTTGTGATTATTGCAGACAGCATTGTCTTGGATTGCCCGAATGTCAATGCTAACTACAGTACAAATGCCGCAGAATTTGTTGGTACTGTTTCCGAGCCGCTGAATATCCCAAAAGATGAGTGGCAGTATATGAAAGATGAAAACGAGAACGGTCTGCCGGATTTCTTTGAGGATTTTGATAACTGGTCGAAGCTTGCCGATACTGATGGCGATGGTTTGCCTGACAGCATTGAGGAATATCTCGGCAGCGATCCTGACAATACAGACACGGACGGTGATGGGCTTAACGATTATTATGAAGTATTCGGCACATATACCGACCCGACAAAGGCTGATTCCGATGAAAATGGCGTGAATGACGGCGATGAAGACTTTGATGAGGACGGTTTGACTAACCTTGAAGAGTTTCTTAACAATACTTATCCTTACATAAACGACAGCGATAATGACGGCTTGTCTGACGGTGATGAGGTTAATAAATATGGAACAGATCCGCTTGTTGCCGATACAGACGGAGATGGTTTGGACGACGGTGACGAGATAACTCTCGGTACAAATCCTTTGGTACAAGATACAGACGGTGATGGTATTATCGACAGCAAGGAAAAATTTCAGCAGACTTATACTCATAAGGTCAAGAATGAAGATTGCGCCGTAACCGAAGTTATCGTTGATATGGAATGCACAGGCAATATCAATAAGACCACCTCTGTTGAGAGCGTTATGAATACGGACATTCTATGCACGGACGTCGTTGGTCTTATTGGGGAGCCGTTTGAGATTGAAACAACATCGGAGTTTGACACTGCAACTCTGACATTTACAATTGACAAGAGCAAATTAGGCGAAACAGAGTTTGCAAACCTGATGTTCTTGTGGTATAATGAGGAAGAAAATGATTTTGTTGAATTAGAAACAACTCTTGACGAGGAGAACAGTACTGTTAGCATTACAACTACACATTTCAGCAAGTATATGGTAATTGATAAGTACAAGTGGTTTGAAGCATGGGCGGTGGAATTTGATTATAACCCTACCGGAGACGGTCCAGGTGCACCAACTATACCCGTAAAATATAATACGGTTCTTGCAATTGACTGTTCCGGCAGCATGGATTGGAACGATCCTATATCCATAAGAAGTGGTATCAACTCTGCCTATGATGCTCTACATCCCTATACCTGCAATCGGATAACTGCGGCTGAAGGTTTTATCAAGTATATGAATTCAAATGATGAAACAGCAATTGTACTTTTCACCGACAGTGCGAATACAGCTTCTTCAATGACAACAGACAAAGAAACTCTTAAACTTGCACTTCAGAAGATGTACAGCAACGGCGGAACAAGTTTCAGCGCCGCTTTGAATGCTTCGATTAAACAGATAGACAGTGTCGAAAATATTTCAAACAGTGCAAATAAAAACCGCATCATTTTGCTGTCCGATGGTGATGACAACGACTCTGCAAGCAGGCGAAATGCTGCAATTCAGATGTGCAATGATAAGTATATTGAAGTTTACACGGTTGGTTTTGGTTCGGCAAACGATACGATACTTCAAAATATTGCTGATAAAACAGGCGGCAAATATTACAAGGCATTGAACGCACAGGATATAGTTGATATTTTTGCCAAGTTCGGTTATATGGATGATTTTGATATGACGGATACTGATGGTGATAAATTGCCTGATGCAGTTGAAACGGCAGGAATAAGACTACAGAATGGAAATATTATTTATACAAATCCTGTAAAATCAGACACTGATGGTGACGGACTGCTTGATGGTGAGGAGATTAATCCGAAACCTTTTTACAGTGCTAAGGAGGATAATGGTTGGCTAGGAATTAAAAAGTTGTTGGGCACAAATACTGTTGAGGGTTACTATTTTAAGTCGTATTCGGACCCGAGAAAAAAGGATTCGGATGGGGATGGGTATGATGATAATATGGAAACCAAAAAGTACAAGAGTTGCCCATTAATTAACGAGGTCTCTGTTCACAAATTGAGAAGTAATTATATATCTATTGAATATACGGGTGTTGAAAATTGGAAAAACAGTGATGGAACAACAATATCATATGGAGGAAATCAAGGATGGTTTTTTATTGATGAAAACGAAGAGTGGTATTCTTGGCTTGAAAGCGATTATTTAATACAAAATTATGGTTGCGGATTAATTTCACCATCCGATACGCTTTTGTATCTTGCATTGTCTGACAATCAATATTCAACTTATGAGACTGAACTTGTTTCAATTAATTTATCGGGTTATATTGACTTTAATTCTTATCAGTGCTACATTAGAATGATGAATTTGTCTTGGTTCAAAATAATGCGATGGGTTGGCGTTAATGGACTGCAAATTGCAAACGGAATTAATCAATACAGTTGGTATAATTGTTTAAACTTAAACGCAAGCTGGAACGTTAGCAATAATGATCTGTTATCGAAAATTGAAAAAATGCTGGATAAAAACTATCCTGTTACATTTTCAATTGGACCAGTAGGTGATGACTGCGGAATATGGTTTTACGATTGGATTCCAAAAGACGATGATAAATATAATTTTGAAGTCCAAAGCTATCCATATATTGTGAATGGACATTATGCGACCATAACAGGTTTACTAATTGATAACGTTAAAGGACAAACTATGTTAGAAATTTCCTCCTGGGGCAAAAAGTTTTATGTAAATTTTGATGAATATCTTGATTATGTAGGTATTACAAGTAATATTGTATATATTGAATGAACAAGCTTTATACATACGATTGAAAAATATCTTGTTTTTAAGTGCTGCACTCTTTAAGGCAACACTGCACAAAGGCTGTACCTCGTTTTGTCACTATTCGAAGGAGAGTTGGATTCGCGGATGACTCCGACTCTGTTTCGAATAAGCAAATACCTTTTTGCATCAATTTACTTTCTCTTTTTGTTTTTTGCTCAAAACTGAATTACATCAGTGTGTCTGCTTAATTTTAGACAAAATGAGAGCAAATCTGACTGCATATCTGTACGAAAAGCTTTGTGTGAAAATGCACAAAACCAGTTAGTGACTGACAGATATCGGCAATTTGTGATGCATATATAGCTTATATTATGGGTTTATTGATATTTGTTGCATCAATTGATTAGATTTTTCGTAGATCATTTATTTCAATTTTTCCTTAGTCAGGTAACAGTAGAAGGGAGTATCAAGTGAGAAAATTTGTGATTTTAGCTGTTTTGTGCCTATCACTTTTATGTGCTTCTATTTTTCTAATTATATGGTTGCCAAAAAGCGATTTGGATAAGTATATTATTATGCACAACACAAATTATAGTGAAAAATGGAACTATAAGTATGCAAATTACAATAAAGAAGATCAAACGCTATCTATAAAATTTGAAAAGAAAAGCGGTGCATGGAATGAAAACTTAGACAATATCTATGAAATATACAAATGGCTAACCGTGAAAGTTTATGAAACAGATAATTTAAAAAGCTATTCATTTAACTTAGACTTTATTTGTAACGGAGAATACTTTTCAATTCGAAATGTATCTACAGACTTAAATCGATTGGAAATATGGTGCAATACAGTTGTCGAACTTGATAAGATATCCGACAAATTCTCGAAAGCTACAAAATTATATTTATTTCCGGCATATTATAAGGATATAACAGAAATTGAGGGATTCGACAACCTTCAATATGTTTGTTTCAGTCAGGCTATAACAGATGATGAAATTGCGACAATACAATCGTATTTCCCCGATTGTAAATTCGAATGCAATTACTCAATGTGACAGCAACAAAGGGTTAATGAAGTCGTGAAATAGGTATGATTACTCCATCTGAACCAAAATATGGAGTTCATTATCACCACATTAAGTTAAGAGCGATGATGTTTGAAACCCAAATTGTTGATTGTCAGTCAACGGCTTTCTTTATGCAGTATTTAGCAGAACTGGCTGCTGCATCTGGTAGGGGTAAGGTTCTTCGACCCGGCGTAACTACAGATGTCATACCTGTATATATAGGCGGTGAATTTGGAATTGCGTCAAAATATTCTTCTTCGTTTTCAACGTTCATAGAATATTCCGGCTATATGACAGCCCCACATTTGCAGCTATCTTATTATTTGTTAGCATAGAGATCGTAAGAAAGGATAACAACATGAAAAAACATCCGTTGCTTTCTAATTTAATTTTAACAATGGCGATTCAGATAGGCGTATATCTGATTATAATATTTGAACTGCAAATAATTGAGCCTATTCTTCAAGCATTGGGAGTCAGAAGTGAAGGGATAATGGCGCCAACGGAAGTAGTAAGGTTCTTTGTTATGAGAGTAGTTTTAATAGCGGCGGCAATTTCGGCAGGCATTATTCGCTCAAAGGTTTATTTCTGGATACCATCTTTTCTGTTGATATTTGTTGGCTTTGCGATTTATTATCCCGATAATTTTCCAAGAGTCGAAAAAACTAACATGGTGAATTTGCCATTGATTGCAGAATATTTAGGTTATGGTACTATAATGTATTCTGCTATCTGTATAGCTGTATTTTCGTTCCTTTATCAGCTTCTTCCTTATATAATTACCCGTATACTATTGTTTCGGAGAGAACGTAAACAAGGCGAACGCACTCACTGACGAAATAAAACAAATACAAATACGCTGACATCACGTCCAGACAAATTAGCGGCTGATACCTTTCGGGTTATCAGCCGCATTTTTCTTATGACTTTTTCGCCAAATCAGTGGTTAACTTGTGCGAAATATCGACATCTCGAATGCACTATTAAAGTAAATGATAAATATATAGTTCCCAAAATGGCGTATCCCCAATATTGGGATATTGTTTGATAATTATTAAATTTTGTTCAAACCGAGGATATCTGGGATTTCCAGATATCCTCGGCTAATTTTTTATTTCACAGCACTTTGGATTTTACATTTTCCTTTTGCCTATATACACATAAGGAATTGGAGATGCCTATACGACAGTGGAACAAAAAGTGACTATTATCTAGCCTTGCTCTAATAGGCTTACTTATTCGGGCAATATATTATAGCATATCTTTGAATATAAAGCGCATTTGTAAAAAACAAAATGAAAAAACATATAAGATCTCTTATTTTTTCGGACCGGATGACTATTTTTTCTCCAGTAGATATTGAGGTAACCCCTCAGATTGGAGGAAAGCTCAATGACAAATCAGCAAAAAGAACAAATACGAACAATGCGCTTACAAGGCGTCGGTTATATTAAAATAGGAAAATCCCTCGGCATTTCAGACAATACTGTGCGCTCATTCTGCCGCCGCAACGGTCTGGGTGACAAATCAAAGAATGCCGTGGATTGTAAACAGTGCGGAAAGCTGATAAAAATCATTCCTAAGCAGAAACCGAAAAAATTCTGCTCTGATGCCTGTCGAAATACATGGTGGAACGAACACCGGGATTGCGTCAACCGAAAAGCAAATTATGAATATACCTGCGCCTGTTGCGGACGGAATTTCACCGCTTATGGAAACAATCACAGAAAATACTGTTCTCATGCCTGCTACATAACAGACCGTTTCAGAAAGGGGCATATTTCCGATGAATGACAATTACAGAAATCGGTTAGAAAGCTACCTTGTTTCCATGCTCCAGGCAAAACGAATGCTGTCGATGGGGATTATAACCCCGGAAGATTACGCCGATATTGATACAATTATGAACGAAAAATACGGTATATCTTCGTGTAGTTTATATTGCGGAATTGACTTGATATATGATAGTTTTAGAGGTAATATGTCACACTATAAGGAGGTGACGTTATGTCAGGAAAAATAACCATCGTATCAAAACCGCCAAAGCTTGAAAGAAAAAAGAGAGTAGCCGCTTATGCTCGTGTATCGAGCGGTAAGGACGCTATGCTCCACTCACTCTCCGCACAGGTCAGCTATTACAACGACCTCATTCAAAACCACGGTGACTGGCTCTATGCGGGTGTATATTCCGATGAAGCCAAGACAGGCACCAAGGATTCAAGATCAGGTTTTCTGAATTTGGTTGCGGACTGCCGTGACGGTAAAATCGATATGGTGATTACAAAATCCATCTCCCGCTTTGCACGAAACACAGTCACTTTGCTACAGACAGTTCGTGAGTTCAAAGCACTGGGGGTGGATATTTATTTTGAGGAACAGAATATTCACACTATGAGCGGTGACGGAGAATTGATGATGACGATTCTTGCGTCTTATGCGCAGGAAGAAAGCCGCTCGGCAAGCGAAAATCAGAAATGGCGTGTCAAACGTAATTTTGAAGCCGGTATTCCATGGGATAGGACTTTACTGGGGTATCGAATGGAAAATGATCATTATGTTATTGTTCCAAAGGAAGCTGAGATTGTCCGCCATATTTATAATGAATACCTTTCCGGCAGCGGCTACAATTCAATTGCTAAAATGCTGAATGATGAGGGGATTCTGTCACGGTTCGGCGGGAAATGGAATCAGTCTGCCATTTCAAGGGTGCTTAGCAACTACACATATACAGGCAATCTGCTATTGCAGAAAACCTTCAGTGAAAACCACATTACAAAAAGAAAGATGTTCAATACCGGTGAACTTCCAAAATACCACGCAGAGGACGCACACGAAGCCATTATAGACATGGAAACCTTTCAGGCGGTTCAGAAAGAAAAAGAACGCCGAGCGGCTCAATTCATCAAGAAACCTGCTCCAAAGAAAATATACCCGTTTACCGGTCTTTTGATGTGTAACAACTGTGGAAAGAACTATCGCCGCAAGGTCACAAAAGCAGGAGCTGTCTGGGTGTGCGGAACATTCAATTCACTTGGTAAAGCGGCCTGCGCGTCTAAGCAGATACCGGAGTTTACCCTACAGCAAGTCACTGCTGATGTCCTGGGTCAGAATGATTTTACGCACGAGTGGCTTTGCGACCGAATTCAGCATATTCGTGTCTGCAATGATAATGCTCTGATTTTCTGTTTCAATGACGGTTCTGAAATTACACGAATTTGGAAAGACCGCTCACGCAGTCAAAGTTGGACGGACGAGATGAAAGAAGCCGCCCGTCAGAAAACATTAGAAAGGAGCAATCATAATGCCTAAAGTTACGATGATACCGGCAACCGTAAATCCTTTGACACATCTGCCAAAGGCATCCGTGCAGAAAAGGCGTGTTGCCGGATATGCCCGAGTTTCAACTGACAGTGATGAGCAATTCACAAGCTATGAAGCGCAGGTGGACTACTACACCCGATACATTCAGTCAAAGCCAGAGTGGGATTTCGTAAGGGTCTATACCGATGAAGGAATTTCCGGCACAAATACCAAGCGCCGCGAAGGTTTCAAGGAGATGATAGCGGACGCATTGGCAGGTAAAATTGACCTTATTGTTACAAAGTCGGTCAGCAGATTTGCACGAAACACGGTTGACAGCCTTGTAACTATCCGAAAGCTGAAAGAAAAAGGCGTTGAGTGTTATTTTGAAAAGGAGGGTATTTACACCTTCGACAGCAAGTGTGAACTGCTCATAACCATTATGTCCTCACTGGCGCAGGAAGAAAGCCGCAGTATTTCCGAAAACATTACTTGGGGTCAGCGCAAGAGTTTCGCTGATGGCAAGATTCATCTAGCATATAAGAATTTCCTTGGTTATAAAAAGGGCGAGGACGGACGCCCTGCCATTGTCGAGGAAGAAGCCGTCGTTGTTCGGCTGATTTACAGATTATTTCTTGATGGCAAAACCCAAGCAAGAATTTGCAGGTATCTTGAGGACTTGGAAATACCGTCACCAAGCGGTAAGGCAAAGTGGAGCAAAACCACAGTTACCAGTATTCTGACAAATGAAAAATACAAGGGTGACGCACTTCTCCAAAAGTCTTTTACAGTAGATTTTCTGCAAAAGAAAACAAAGCAAAATGAAGGCGAGGTGCCGCAGTATTATGTTGAGAGCAGCCACCCCGCCATTATTGAACCAGACGAGTGGGATCATGTTCAAGCTGAATTTGCCAGACGAAAAGCACTCGGCAACGCATACAGCGGAAAAAGCGTACTCTCTGCAAAGCTGGTTTGCGAGGACTGCGGCGGGTTCTTCGGCTCAAAGGTCTGGCATTCCACCGACCGCTACCGTCGCACCGTTTGGCAGTGCAACAATAAATTCAAAGGCGGTGAACGCTGTCTGACGCCAACTGTGGATACGGAAACCGTACAGCAGCTCTTCATAAAAGCCTATAACCAGATGATGGGAAATAGAAAACAAATCATCGAGGACTGCGAACTAATGCGTAAAACGCTGACCGATTTTAAGACACTGGACGCCGATATTGAGCGTCAGTTTGAGAAAACGCAGATTGTTGCCGAACTTGTCAAGGTTGCAGTTAAGGATAATGCTACCACCGCACAGTCGCAGAAAGCGTACTTAGAAAAGTATGAGGCACTTACCCAAAGTTATGAAACAGCGGTGGCGGAACTGGACCGCCTGCAAAATCTCCGTTCTATCCGCAGTCAGAAAGATAAGGCGATGGCACTTTACATACGAACTCTGGAAAAACAGCCGACCGTATTGAGTGAGTGGAACGACACCTTATGGACTGTGATGGCAGAGAAAGCAATCGTCCACAGGAACAGCGAGATAACCTTTGTATTCTACAATGGTACTAAGGTTAGAGTGGAGGAATAAAATAACAGAGCCATAGGACTGCTCAAATTTTAATGAGCAAGTCTTGTGGCTTTTTGTTATTTTTAGGAATAATTTAAAAGTGCACACCCCCTTGCCGCAAATGCACACCCTTACGACCTTTCGTTAAATAGTATAAAGGCAAAAAATAGAAAAGGCTCTGCCGTGACCGTTTTTCAGTCATCGCAGAGCCTTCTTTCGTTAAATTGTGTTGATAAAACCCATTAAACAAGGATTTTCGGATAAAGAAAACGGACACCAATCAAGATACGCATTGTATCAAAATTGGTGTCCTATTATGGTGCAGGTGACGGGACTTGAACCCACATGACCTTGCGATCACTAGCACCTGAAGCTAGCGCGTCTGCCAATTCCGCCACACCTGCGTATTGATCGTTCCTGATATTACTCGCCAGAAACACCGGAAGTAAGCTCCCGGAAAAACCGAGGCGGTTTTACCCGCTTTTTTTATCTGAGATTGCTCTATTTTCAACATCCCGTTGCTCATCAGCAACGTATATATTTTATCACATTCTATCCATTTTGTCAAGTGCTTTTTGAAAAAAAGCAAAAATATTTTCAGAAACTTGACGAAAACCGCCATGTACTGTATAATTAAAGTATCATCAAACGCAGGAGGAACCATCAGATGAGGGTCGAAAAAAGCACTGAAGCCAGGAACAAACAGCGGCTCACGCCCCGCCGCGTGCTGAAAGCTGCGTGGATTTTCATTCCGCTGATTCTGGCGGCGGCTATGTACTTCCTGCTGCCGATGTTTCCGGAATTCACTGAGTACGCGGTGTCGCGCGGGCTTTTCAAGGCGTTCACCGTGCCGGTGGGATTCGTGACATCGCTTATCCCGCTGTCGCTCACCGAGATCTGCGCGGTGCTTGCCGTTCCGGCGGTAATTGCGCTTGTCGTTATATTCGCAGTCAGAATGAAAAGGAGCAGCTCCCGGAAGCGCACCGCCCTGAAAGCCGGAAGGTTCCTTGCAGGATTCCTGTCGTTCGCGGCGTTCATCTACATGACCGCCCACGGCGCGAACTACTACCGCCTGAGCCTTGAAAGCCTCATGGAGCTTGACGCCTCACCTAAGCCGGCGGAGTTCCTCCTTGCAGTCTGCAAGGATCTGGCTGCCCATGCCGCGCAGGAGCGCGAGTACCTCGCCGAGGACGAAAACGGCTGCGTGCAGTTCACCGAGGATATCTACACCGAGCTTTCCCGCACCGGAAGCGGCTACGAAGCCCTGACGGAGGAATATCCGTTCCTCTGGACGAGCATAGGCAGGCAGAAGCCGGTGCAGCTCTCCTACTACTGGAGCTACACCGGGATAACCGGAATGTACTTCCCGTTTCTCGCGGAATGCAACGTGAACATCGAGCAGCCAGACCTTTCCATACCCTTCACGGCCAGCCATGAGAGCGCGCATTCCCGCGGGATAGCCTTCGAGAACGAGTGCAACTTCCTGGCGTATCTCTCCTGCATAAACAGCGAGTATCCGGAATTCCGATACTCCGGCTATATGAACGCGTTCAAGTTCTGTTCGAATTCACTGTACGCCTGCGACAAGGACATGTGGCGCGAAGCCTACGAATGCACCACCGACGGCATGCGCCGGGACTTCACCGCCGAAAACGAGTACATCGACAGCTTCAAGGGCGAGATCAAGACGGCCTCCGCTGCGGTGAACGACGGATTCATCAAGGCGCAGGGCGTATCAGACGGCACGCGGAGCTACGGACGGGTCACAGACCTGATACTGGCACACTATTACAAGGCTCTGACGGAGGGAACATGAGAGAACTCAAACTGATGGTCCCTGTGGAATTCGACGGCGCGGAGGCTCAGACATTCTTAAAGTCCCGGGGATTCTCCCGCCGGGCGCTTATCCGCCTGAAACAGACCGGAGGTCTGACCCGGGGAGGCGCGCTCCTGCGGACGGTGGACGAGGTACATTGCGGCGAGGAGCTGTGCGTGCGGCTCTCAGACGACGCCGAAAGCGCCGAGCCGAATCCGGAGCTGAACGCCCCGGTGATCTACGAGGACGAGGACGTCGCGGTGTTCGACAAGCCGCCGCACATGCCGGTGCACCCCTCAATACGCCACCGCGGGGACACCCTCGCGAACCTGTTCGCGGCGCTGTATCCGGGACTTCCGTTCAGACCGATAAACCGGCTGGACCGCAACACGAGCGGGCTCTGCGTGTGCGCAAAGAATCAATACGCTGCCTCGGCGCTCTCCGGGTCGCTTTCCAAGGTGTATTTCGCAGTTACCTGCGGCACTCCGCCGGGGGATACCGTGGACGCTCCGATAGGCAGAGCCGGGGACAGCATAATCACGCGGTGCGTTACTCCGGAGGGTCAGCGGGCGGTCACGCATTTTGAGCGCGTCGGCGGGAACGATTCCCATGCGCTTCTGAAGGTCGCGCTGGAGACCGGGCGTACGCACCAGATACGCGTACATATGGCGTACATCGGTTTTCCGCTGTGCGGGGACGAAATGTACGGCGGGGACATGTCCGGGATAAAGCGGCATGCGCTCCACTGCGGCGAGGTGAGCTTCACCCAGCCGGTCACAAAGGAAATCATCAGGCTGACTTCTCCGCTTCCGGCGGATATGTCTGAACTAATAAAGTGAGGTATACATATGATCAAAGCGGTTATTTTCGACATGGACGGGCTTATCCTGGACACGGAGAAGCTCCTTGTGAAATACTGGTGCCAGGCGGCGAATGAAGCGGGATTCCCCATGCAGAGGGAACACGCGCTGAATATCCGCTCGCTTGCACGGAAGTTCGCGATACCCTATTTACAGGGCATATTCGGCGAGGAGTTCGACTACGTGAAGATACGCTCCCGCCGCATGGAGCTTATGAAACAGCACATTTCCGAGCACGGGCTTGAGACCAAGCCGGGAATCGCCGAGCTGCTGGATTATCTCGACAGTAAGGGTATACCCGCCGCGATAGCCACGGCGACGGATATCCAGCGCACCGAGGACTACCTCGGGCAGGTGGGACTGCTGGGGAGATTCAGCAGGATAGTCTGTGCGGCGATGGTGGAAAACGGCAAGCCCAAGCCGGATATCTACCTTTACGCGGCGGAGCAGCTCGGGCTTCCGGCAGGCGGGTGCATGGCGCTGGAGGATTCCCCGAACGGCGTCCGGAGCGCTTCCGACGCGGGCTGCGTGACCGTGATGGTCCCCGACCTCACCCAGCCGGACGAGGAGATGTATTCGCGGATATTCGCAAAGGCGGATTCCCTTGCGGACGTTCCGGAGATAATCGAGAGGATAAATTCGTAATAAGAACGGGAGCATTTCCGCCAGATAAAAACAAAAAGCAGTCAATTCACATTGGCTGCTTTTGGATTAATATGTGTGATTTTTGTCATTAACAGACGCGGCTCCGTTAATAAAAACCAAAACCGCATAAACGTGAAGTTCATGCGGTTTGATTGGTGGGAGCTGGTGGATTCGAACCACCGAAGCAAACGCAGCAGATTTACAGTCTGTCCCCTTTGGCCACTCGGGAAAGCTCCCATATTCAATTGTAAGTTCCATTAAAAAATGGAGCTGGTGGACGGATTCGAACCCCCGACCTGCTGATTACAAATCAGCTGCTCTACCAGCTGAGCTACACCAGCGTAAAGCGTTATCAGTTCTATTACTTCGTATCCCTGACGACTTGTATATTATATCACATTATTTCTGATTTGTCAACACTTTTTTCAAAAAAATTTGATTATTTTTTAAAAACCAGAAATTCCGCACTGTAATGCGCTCCGCGGCGTATCTCAGCCGCAGGGCGCACCGTACAGAATATGAAGGTTTGTAGATATCTGGAATTATTCCTGTGAGGTTATCTCCTTGTAGAAGGTGGAGAAATCCTTGCGCTTATCCTTTGTGAACTGGATAGCGGTGCGGGGGTGCTGATTGAGCATGCCGGTGAGGAGGTACTGCATATCGTAGCCCCAGACAACGCCATCTTCCTTGAGCTTTGTCATATGCTTCTCGATGAACTGAACAGCGGGGTACAGGTTGTACTTCGGGTTCTTGAGGAAACCGAGGAGCAGCTCCATTGCGCAGTTTCCGGCGCCTCTGCCCATCTCGGAGTATGTACCGTCGAGCCAGTCAACGCCGTCGCCCACCGCCTCGACCGTATTTGCAAACGCGAGCTGCTGGTTGTTGTGCGCGTGTATTCCGAGCTTCTTGCCGTACTTTGCAGCGTACTCCCCGTAGAGCGCCGCGAAACGCGCTATCTGCTCCGGGAACAGCGCGCCGAAGCTGTCTACGATGTAAATAACGTTCACCGGCGACTTCCCGAGCAGGTCGAGCGCAACGCGGATATCCGCCTCCTGCGCATTGGAGATAGCCATTATATTACAGGTAACTTCGTAGCCCTTTGCAACGGCGTCCTCGATAACGTCGACAGCGGACGGAATCTGGTTGATATATGTGGCAACGCGGATAACGTCGACCGGGCTTTCAGCGCGGGGCTTGATGTCCTGCTTGTAGTTGCATCTGCCAACGTCCGCCATTACGGCGATCTTGAGATCGGTGTTGTTGTCGCCTACTACCGCGCGGATATCCTCGTCGTCGCAGAACTTCCACTTGCCGAAATCCTTTACGTCGAACATCTCCTTATCAGCCTTATAGCCGAACTCCATAACGTCCACGCCCGCCTTGATGTTGGTCTGATACAGATCCTTTACGAACTCGTCCGTGAAACGGAAATTATTCACCAGACCTCCGTCGCGCAGGGTCGCGTCAACTATCTTTATATCAGGTCTGTAATCCATCAGCTTTACTACTTCTTTCATGACTATTGTCCTTTCATCTTTTCATTTGCTTTAGCACTTTTATGCTTTTATGCTTTTGTGCTTTTTATCTCTAAAGCAATCAATGATGATATTATACACCTCTTATTCCGATTTGTCAAGGGGGACAGCAAAATTTTTTCAGGGAACCTCTAAAAATCGGTTTGAAAAGGGAAAATGGGTAGAGTGCGCCGAATGCGATGAAAGCCGACGAAGTAAGGCTGTATGCCTTACGAGGAGGTTTGAAGAAGCAGTCGGTGTGCTATACACATTTTCACTCAAACAAGGTTTTTAGAGGTGACCTTCAGAATATTCTGCGGCTGAAACACAAATGAGGCCGAATTACTCAGCCTCATTTGCAACAGTCGAAAATCCATAAATTTGTGTGCAAAGTTTTAAGCCTCATTCACAAATTCATTACTCCGCGTAGTCGGTGTCGAGCCCTGCCTTGACCAGCTCGTTCTGCTCCGCTTCAAGCGCCAGTACCTGCTGGCGCTGTATATCCTCGTGCACGGACAGCATCGGCTCAACGTCCATGCGTCGCACGTGGCGGTCTATGTAGTTCTTCGTACACTTGTAGACCATCGGCGACAGCACCAGAACGCCTATCAGGTTCGGGATCATCATCATTCCGTTGAACGTATCGGAAAGCTCCCAGGCGAGGTTCTCGCCCATTGTCGCGCCGCCGAATATAGCCAGAACGAAAACGATCTTGTAGAACAGCGTAGCCTTTGTCCCGAAAAGGTACTCGAACGCCTTGGTGCCGTAGTGACTCCAGCCGAGGGAAGTGGAGAACGCGAACAGCAGCAGCGCGATTGCAACGAAATAACGTCCGAATTCGCCGAAGTTCGCCTGGAACGCAACGCCCACTATGGAGCCAGTCTGGTTCTCAAGGTACGCGAACTCCTCCGCAAGCCTGCCCGTCTGGAGGTCGAACAGACCGGAAGAAAGGATCGTGAACGCAGTCAGCGAGCAAACAACGATAGTGTCGGTGAACACGCTGAAGATTCCCCACATTCCCTGGCTGACCGGCTCCTTGACGTTGGAGTTGCAGTGCACCATTACCGAGGAGCCGAGACCCGCTTCGTTAGAGAACACGCCGCGCTTCATGCCCATCTCTATCGCCATCTTGACGCCCTGACCCACCAGACCGCCGACGACAGCCTCCATGCCGAACGCGCTCCTGAAAATAGAGGAGAACACCGCGCCGAACTGGTCGATATGCATAACGCAGACGCCGACAGTTCCCAGCAGGTAGACGATCACCATTATCGGAACGATCTTCTCTGTAACCAGCGCGATCCGCTTGATACCGCCGATAACAACGAGAGCCGCAATGATCATCAGCACGACGCCGGTGATCCAGTTCGGGATGCCGAATGTGCTGTTCATGTTGGTGGAGATGGTGTTGATCTGGGTCATGTTTCCGATTCCGAAGGAAGCGAACAGGCAGAATACGCAAAACAGCACGGCAAGCACGGAGCCTAAAACCCTGCAGTGCTTCTTTGCACCGAGACCGTACTTGAGGTAGTACATCGCGCCGCCGCTCCACTCGCCTTCCCTGTTCTTGACGCGGTAGAGAATACCCAGCACGTTCTCTGCGAAGTTGGTCATCATTCCGAAGAACGCCATGATCCACATCCAGAACACCGCGCCGGGACCTCCGGTGACGATTGCGGAAGCCACGCCCGCAATATTACCGGTCCCGACCGTTGAGGCGAGCGCCGCGCATACGCTCTGGAACTGGGATATCTGCTTGTCCTTTGTGTGCGCCGTGACCTTTCTGTCCTTGAATACCGCGCCGATGGTGCATCTGAACCACCTTCCGATGTGCGATATCTGGAAGAATTTCGTAAGCACCGACATCAGCACTCCGACGAACAGCAGCAGGATAAGAGCCGGCCAGCCCCATACGACGCCGCTGACCGCGTCGTTTACAGTCTTTACGACTCCGAGGAAGCCGCCGTCATCTGCCGCAGTCTCCGCCGCAGAAATAAGTAACAGATCCATAAATAAAAAACTCCTGTATAAATTTCGTCAATAATATCTATTATACACTATATAGAGTAAAAAATCAAACCCTCCCCGCATGGCAATTTGCACAAAATTTCATGTGAAACATTACATTTCCAGATAAAAACACCGCTTTTGTATCGTCAGATTGTAAATATAACTAAAAAAAATAGTAATATCGCACAAAATCATCAATCCGTTGTTGCAAATAACACGCGATTTATGATATACTTATTTAAAATAGTCATAGTATGCCTGTTTGAACCAAACAGGACAAAGGAGAAATCGCCTTGAAAAAATCCCGTCCTCTGATCGGAATAATCGCCGCTGAAGCGGAATATGTATTCTTCTCAAACGCGCTGAACACAATTCAGAAAGAGCTTTTTGCCGCCAACATGGACGCCGCGGTATTCTCGTCCCTGATGATGTCCGGCAACGCTGAATTCGACGCGGCTGAAAACTCCGTATACGACCTTGTGGACTTTGACCTCCTAGACGGCATTATCATATTCTCCTCCAGCATTAACGACGTTACCTCGCGGGAACGCCTTATCGCACGCATAAAAAGCGATTTCAAGGGTCCTGTCGTTTCGTTCGACAGCCAGGTGGACGGCTTCGCCAACTGCCTTTACAACTACGAACCAGTAGCCGACATGATGGTCAGCCACATCATGGATCACCACGGCTGCAAGGTCATCGACTTCGTGGGCGGACCGAAGGACGAATTCCACGACTCCATTGAGCGCTACTTCGTGAAGGCCATGAAAAAGCGCGGCTATGATATCCCAAAAGAACGCATACACCACGGAATCGACTGGGTTTACGACTTTTCCGGCATTGCCGGCGAGATAATCAGCAACGGCATGCCGGAAGCGATAATGTGCTGCTCCGACCTTACCGCAGTACAGCTCATCGAATCGCTGTCGAACCGCGGCGTAAATATCCCGGACGACGTGCTGATCACCGGCTTCAATCAGAAGGAGCCGTACGGCGCGAATTATCTTAACATCACCTCCGCGCTGCGCGACCCTGTTACTCTTGCGAAAAACGCCGCGCACTACATAATCGCGAAAGTCACCGGCGGGGTATACCAGGCGCATTCCGACGACAACTGCGCACAGTTCCGCGTCGGAATGACCTGCGGCTGCTGCCCCCCCAACCTCGGAGGGCTGTGCCACGCCTTCGCTGCTGAAATGACCAGCCTGCAGGGCAACGAAATGGATTCCTACTACAACTTCATGTCAGAGGAGCTAATCGGCGCGGATACGTTCTACGACTACCTCTGGAAGGTGGACTGGTACACGCATTTCCTCGGGGATTTCACCGGATTCTGGCTTTGTCTCAATAACCAGGTAATGCACAACGAAGCCCCCGAACCGGGCTTCACCGACCGGATCAACCTCGCGTACAAGCGCACCTCCGCAGGAAGCACCGTCGACCTCATGGCGAAGTTCCCGCGCGATATGCTGCTTCCCGAGATTTTCGAGGAGCGCAGCCGCCCGTCGGCGTTCATCTTCACGACCCTCCACTTCATTGGAGTTAACTACGGCTACGTCGTGCTTTCCTACGGCGAGAGCGGAAAGGTCTACAGCCGGAATTACGTCAAGTGGCTCAGGACAATAAGCTGCGCCCTTGAGAAGCAGCGCCGGCACATTCTCTACAACGACGCCGTTACCGACGCGCAGGTGCGCGATTCCCTCACGGGTCTGCTGAATATGCGCGGCTACGTCCGCATCATGACGGAGCGCTGCGGCAAGTTCAACGACCCGAAGAAGCTGCTGCGCATAATCTCCATCGACGTTGAGAACCTCCGCGGCATAAACGACACCTACGGCTACGCGGAGGGCGACAAGGTGCTTCAGGCCCTCGGCGTTGCGCTTTCCGGCGCTGCCGGAGAAAACGACATCGTAGTAAGGGTAAGCGGCGACGAGTTCTTCATTGCCGGAGTTATCGACGAAGGCTCCTTCGACGATGTTCCGTCGAGGCTCAGCAACGTTGTGGACTCCATAAACCACCACAACCAGGAATATGGCGTGAATATCTACACCGCGTCGATCTCCGCGCCTCTCACAGACCGCTCCGTGCTCGACAAGCTGCCCTACGAAGCGGCGTACCAGCGCACCCTCACTAAGGATAACCACACCAAAATGCACAAGACCGCAGACGTTTCCGCCGAGACTTTCGACCCGGAGGAGCGCCAGCAGGTCGTACGGCTGCTTAACGAGAACCTGTTCTCATATAATTTCCAGCCCATCGTCAGCGCGAAGGACGGAAGCGTTTTCGCGTACGAGGCGCTCATGCGGTCCGGCGAAGAATTCCGGCTGTCTCCGCTCACGATACTCAGCCATGCCGAGGCTCTCGACAGACTCCAGGACGTGGAGAAGTGCACGATGTTCAATACTCTGCGCTTCGCAAAGGAAAACCAGCGCCTGCTTGCGGGGAAGCTCCTTTTTATCAACAGCATACCGGCATGCACGCTTCCGGACGCCGATTTTGAGCAGCTATATCAGCTTTACGGCGATATCATGCAGAATATCGTCGTGGAGTTCACCGAGCAGACCGAGGCAAGCTCCAGCCAGTTAAAGACGCTGCTTGAGCGCAGCCAGCGCTGCGGATTCAAGGTCGCGATAGACGATTACGGAACGGGATATTCCAACATCAGCAACCTGCTGACATTCATGCCCAACGTCGTGAAGATAGACCGCAGCCTTATCATGAATATCCACAAGGATAAGCGCAAGAAGCACTTCACGCGCAACATCATCGACTACGCCCACGACAACAACTTCATGGCTCTCGCAGAGGGCGTGGAACTCACCGAGGAGCTTCAGACCGTTATCGGCATGGGCGTCGACCTTATCCAGGGCTACTATACCGCGAAGCCCTCTGCGGATATCGTTCAGGAGATAAATCCGGACATCGCGGAGGAGATACAGGAATACAACCGCCAGTCCGAGAACCGCCGCACCCGCAAGACCTACTTCACCGGCGACGAGCGCGAGATATCCCTCATGGCGCTTGACCTGGACAGCTACACGGATATCATCGTCAACAAGATGGAGTACACCCTGACCGGAAACAAGAACTACACCTCCGAAATGGCAATACGCGCCAAGGACAACATCGACTGCCGCCTGAACCTCGTAGACATCAATGTGCATAACGAGAACGCGGGCGCTTCGATAACGGTGGGTCAGAACAGCACCATGACGCTGAACATCATCGGCACGGCAACGCTGACCGGCGGGATTTATGTCCCGGCTGGCTCCACGCTGAAAATAATCGGCGACGGCACGCTCAGGATAAACTCCGCAAGCAGCCAGACCTACGCCATCGGCTCCGGCTTTACAATGCCGTACGGCAATATCGACATCTGCATGAACGGCGGTCTTTATATCCACCTTGACGGCGAAAAGAGCGTGGCGATAGGCGGCAGAACCAACGACGGCAGCTCATATATCAGGATACGCTGCAAGGAACTCGTCATCGAGCAGATGGGCAAGAAAACCCTCGGCATAGGCAGCCTGCTCTCCGGCGCAGACGTGGATATAGACGACTCCCGCGTGTTCATCGAGCACCATTCAAAAACCGGGCTTGGCATCGGAAGCTTCAGCGACCCGTGCAGAGTAAGCATCAAAAACGGCTGCGCTGACTTCAAGATGTCCGGCGACAAGGTAGGCGGTATCGCGTCGTTCAACTCCTGCGGCGGCAGCATCCAAATGTCTGACGTGCACATCTCCACCGAGTTCAAGGCGAAGGAGATACTAGGTATCGGCGCCGATAAGAACTTCGGCGAGATCATAATGAACGACTGCACGTTCGATTCCCTTATCGAGGGAGCGGAATCAGTCGCGTTTGGCTCCGCCGACTGCGAGGGCACTCTCACGATGTCCATGTGCAGCGGTACTATCACGGTGCGCTCCGGAATCAAGACCCTGCTCGGCGTCAAACCTGAGAATCTTATTTCGGATCACTGCATAGGTCTGAAGTTTGTCGAGGATCCGTAAAAACATATTGTAATTCGGCTGTCGATAAAGTCAATTCCTGCACGGCAAACCGCTTTCTCAATATAGGAGAATGGATAAATAATATGCGCTTCCGCACAGTTACTTTGTGCGGAAGCGCTTTTATTTCAGAGAGTTTAACGTCTGCGCGGGTGTGACATCTTCGGGTCTGCCCCTATAGCGGTTCACGCCGCCTCCCCCAGAGGAGCAGACGCCCGCTTCGCTACGATGCTCTGACGCTCCGACGCTCCGAATTGATGGCTCCTGAAAGTTTACCCCACACAAATCTATTCTCCGCACAAAAAAAGACCGCTCTCCCGAGCGGTCTTTCTTATTACTCAGATCAGATGAACGCGTAATTTGACTTACCGTTCTTCTTAACGGAATACATCGCGTCATCAGCCTTACCGATGATATACTCAACACGGGTGTTGTAGTCGTCCTTTATCATCGAAATACCGATGGACACGCTCACGGTCAGGTGAACTCCGTCGCACTCGAAGCCTTCTTCGAGCTTGGAGATGATATCCTGCGCAGCCCTTGTCGGGTCGTTTATCTCCGCGTTGCGAATGCATGCGATGAACTCGTCGCCGCCGTAACGTCCTGCGAAGCCGAACTCGTTCACAGTGCCCTTTATGGTGCGTGCAACGAACTTCAGCACCTGGTCGCCGGTCGCGTGGCTGTACTGGTCGTTGTAGTGCTTGAAGTCGTCTACGTCGATGAACAGAACCGCCATCTCGGATTTACGCGCTTCGGAAAGGGTGATCTCGTTGTCGATCTGGCTCTCGATGGTCTCACGGTTGTAAAGCTCGGTGAGGGCGTCGAAGCTTGCACGGGTCGTGAGCTGCTGCTCGCTCTTCTTCGCACGGTCGATATCCAGGATAACGCCGACGATCTTCAGCGGGTTGCCTTCCTTGTCGCGGAGGGTCGCAGTTCTGATAAGAACCCAGATGTAGTCGCCGTAGATGTTCTTCATACGGTACTCGTTGTGCTTGAACTCCTCGCCTCTGCCCAGAGCCTCGAGGTCCTGCTTGTAGCGCTCTGCGTCCTCCTCGTGGAGCTTAGCCTTTAACAGGAAGCTGTCACCGAAGTGGTCGGACGGAGCACGGTAGCTGAACTTCTTGTTGAAGTTGTTGGAGAAGAACACTTCGTTGGTTTTGAAATTCCACTCGAAGATGATGTTATCGGACATCTCCGTAATGGTGCGGTATCTGTCCTCGCTGACAACGATCTCGTCAAGCAGGTTGTTGAACGCACGGGACATCTGTCCGTACTCGTTGTTGCTGACCTCGTTCGGGATACGAGCCTCGTGGTCGCCGCGGCGTACCTTTACCAGGGTCTCCTCGATGGTCTTGAGCGGTCTTGTTACAAGAATGGATACGACGACAGCGCCTGCAATTGCAACAATGGAGATAAGTACGCATGCCACAACTATGCCGTTGCCCGCGGGCAGCGAGAAGGAATTTGCATTGCCGTTCACAGGGCAGCTTGCGATCGCGATAAGTCCGTTTTCGCCGCCGACCTTGACCATTGCGGCGTACCACTTATCAGAGGAACCGTTTGCCGGAGAGTACTCGATTATCTCAGGCTCCGCGCCGTCAGTCAGGCTGTCGATCCTGCTCTTGAAAACATCGGAGGGGTACTCGTAATAAAGGTTTACCTTGAAGTTATCAACGATATTATAATTGTGATTGGGGGAAGAATCCGCAACAGTCACAGAACCGTTGTAGAACGTGCTTCCGCCGGTCGCGCTGTAAAGGAAGCCCTTGCCGGACAGCTTGTAGCTGATAAGCAGGGTCGCGCCGCCCTGATGCTTCTTGTAGAACATCGTGGGGTTGGTTCCGCCGCCGGTGGCCTCGGGATTGATTATCGCATTGTAGTAGAGAGCGCCGTCCGCGTAGCTGTCATAAGCGCTGAAATTGTCGATGACCTGACCGATCTTTCCGGTGCTTCCGCAGAAGATCTTGCCGTCCTTGTCCACCAGAGAGATGGAATCTATCTCAGGATTCTCGTTTGCAAACTGCACAAGGTAATTCCCGACATAATCCGAGGTTTTCTGGCTCTTGATCACGTCCTGTACCTCGGTGTTCTTCAGAATGGTCTCCGCCTGCTTATCCACCGTGTCGAGGTAGGTCTGCAGCGTGTAGCGCTCGTTCTCTGCCACCTCGAGTAAAGTATCTCTGAACTGCTTGTCGCCGTCAGAAGAAAGCAATGTGTTTGCGAACACCGTGTAGATCACCATCGGCAGTATCGCGAACAGCATGGCGCTGATCATCAGCATGGTTCTGATCTTCATATATACTCCCCGTTTCTGTTCTGCAAGAGCAGATTATTTCCGCATTCAGCCGTGCGACAGACACAGCTATTTAGTATCAGTATAACACAAAAACTCGTTTCTGTAAACACTTTGACAATAATAATTTATCATTGTCCGGCATTTTTATTAAACCTGCACAAATCGCCCGAAATTATTTTGTTCACAATATGGAGAGATAAAAAAACTATTGCTTATGTTTCAAAAATGTGGTATAATATCTATAATAATGTGATACGTGCGGACGTATTCCGGAGGGTAGAACTATGGAAAATGTTGTATTAAAGGCGAACCGGTATCGAATAGTAGACAACAGCGCATTCGAAATGCCGCTCCCGCTGAAATTCACTGTGTGGAAGTGCGAAGCGCCGATATGCGAATATCTCGTTTCAGAGGACGAGGAGGTATCCTATACCATCATCACCCGCTTCAAGGAGCTGATGATAACAACGATACACCGTCCCCTCGACATTTCGGACATTTACTACTTGTTCTCGTGTCGTGTTTTCCAGGACAAGACGCCCTATACATACCCTATCCTCGACAGAATGGGAATTGAAAAATACAACGTCTACAACATACTCAGGCGTACCCACGGAATCACTCCCTACGACGACTACTGGATAAGATTCGACGGCGAGACCACAACTTTCGAGCAGGCGTGCGGCGAGTTCGACAAATACCTCATCGCGCCGGAAGCACAGCCGGTTCCGATGATATCCTACCCCAGCGGGGAATACCGCCCGGGACGTTCCACGCGTCCGCCAAAGCAGCCGGAAGCGGACGTGAGCAGCATTCTGAATCAGCATAAGGTGGACGTCGCAAGCATTATGGAGGAGTCCAAAACCCCGGAGGCTATCGCTCCCGAAACCTCCTATGCGCCCGCTCCCGAGGTGGAGAACAACAAGATGTCGCAGGACGACATCGAAGCGCTGCTCCGCTCGGCAGGCATAAGCGACTCCCCCGCTCCCGAACCGGTTTCGGACATACAGGTCGACCCGGCAACCCGCTCCCAGGAGGAGTCCTCCGGCGGCGTAATGTCGCAGGACGAAGTGCAGAGAATGCTAGACGAAATGAACATGTCCGGCGGCAGTGAAAAGCCTGCGGAATCTGCGGAATCTGTCGAACCTGTCGAACCTGCCGAACCTGCCGAACCTGCCGAACCCGTCGAAACTCCGACCGAAGAAATCATCGAACCTGCGGAGCCTTCCGGAGGAAAAATGTCCCAGGACGACATAGAGAAACTGCTATCGGCGGCACTCGGCGGCAATGATGATTCCGATTCTGATGAACCCGAGATAGTCGAGAACAACGCTCCGGAAGCTCCGGTAAACGACGAGCCTGCGCCTGCTGAATCCCCCGCGCCTTCCGGCGGTAAGATGTCCCAGGAGGACATTGAGAAGCTGCTTGCAGCTAACGCGCCCGCTGAACCTTCCGAACCTGCTGCTCCCGCTCCCGAGCCTGCGCCTGCTGAATCCCCCGCGCCTTCCGGCGGCAAAATGTCCCAGGAGGACATTGAGAAGCTCCTCGCGGCTAACGCGCCTGCTGAACCTGCTGAACCCACTGAACCTGCTCCCGCTCCCGAGCCTGCTGAATCCTCCGCGCCCTCCGGCGGTAAGATGTCCCAGGAGGATATTGAGAAGCTCCTCGCAGCTAACGCGCCCGCTGAACCCACTGAATCTGCTGAGCCTGTTCCCACTCCCGAGCCTGCTCCTGCTGAATCCTCCGCGCCTTCCGGCGGCAAGATGTCCCAGGAGGACATTGAGAAGCTCCTCGCGGCTAACGCGCCCGCTGAACCTTCCGAACCTGCTGAACCCACTGAACCTGCTGAGCCTGTTCCCGCTCCCGAGCCTGCTCCTGCTGAATCCTCCGCGCCATCCGGCGGCAAGATGTCCCAGGCTGACATAGAGGCGCTCCTGAATAGTATGCAGGACGAAGCAAACAAGTAATATTTCATAATAATTTCACACGAACATTATCAAATTTATCACATTTGCTGATATAATATTATTGTACGCTTGTGAAAGGATACGCAATGAAAGAAAAACAGAAAACATTCGAGCTTGAGCCTGTACAGCAGCTTCTCCCTGCGGACGCACAGCAGCGCGTTATGGACCAGCTCTACCAGTTCATGGAGCTTGAGCATCTCTACGAGTCCGCGATCCGCGAGGTCAAGACCAAGCTTGAGATACTCGACAGCGAATTCAAGACGAAATACGACCACAACCCGATACATCACCTTGAGGACCGCGTGAAATCCCCGCAGAGCATTCTTGAGAAGCTCAACCGCAAGGGAATACCGTTCAGCTGCGATAACGCAAAGCGCGAGCTGAACGACATCGCAGGCGTCCGCGTAGTGTGCAACTACATCGACGATATCTACACCGTGGCGGACCTCCTGACCGCGCAGGACGACGTGAAGCTCATCAAGCGCAAGGACTACATACAGAATCCCAAGCCAAACGGCTACCGCAGTCTGCACCTGGTTATCGAGACCCCGGTGTACCTCTCCGAAAAAAAGGAGCTTGTCCACGTGGAGGTTCAGATACGCACCATCGCAATGAACTTCTGGGCGACCCTGGAGCACGACCTCAAATACAAGACCGACAGCGTGGTGTCAGCTGAACTTGCGCAGCAGCTCAAGGACTGCGCGGAGACCATCGCCTCCACCGACCAGCAGATGCAGGACATCTACAAGGCGCTTCACAATATTGATTAACGATATAAACTCCCTGCTTCGGCAGGGAGTTTTTTTGCATACCCAACCGAATTTTTATTGACAAACGAAAACAAACGGTGTATAATGTTGGTAACATTAAATCAATGGAGGTAGGTAATATGAAATTCAAGCGATTAACGGCCGCGGTACTTGCGGTATTCCTGGCAGCGGCTTCAGCGATGGAAACTTTCGCAGAAGAGCAGACGGAGCCGTCCGGAGCAGTTTCAGGAGAGAATACCGCAGAAGCCGCTCTGACGCTTCCGGACGACCTCGACTTCTCACAGCCCGGTGTGACGGTCAGGACGGGAGTGATTCCGGACTGCACCAGCATAATTTTCACCGTTCCAAAGGAAAAGTACGACATTTATCAGCAGGCTTACGCTGAAACCGGAAGAGCCGGAATCAGTTTCGGCGTGAAGCTTGACGATTACTATATTGATGAGTGGGACGACGCGTTCGGTACGTCGGCGACGTTCGGATTCTTCGGCGGCGACGGAGCCAACGGATATATAATCGAGTGCGACTGCGCTACCGACGATTCGGTTGACATATGGACAGGCACCACTGAAAACGGCGATGTTGTCGGCATGCTTTACGGCGAGAGCAGCGAGTGGGTATTCGAGCAGGCTGCCAAGAGCGTTACCTGTCAGTTCAGGTATAACATTCTCAGTGCCGGTAAGCTTGTAGACGGAAGCTACGAATATTCCACGCTGGTTCTTAGACCGGGTGAGGAGCACGATATAAGCGGCTGCAAGTTCAAGGCGCTCCCCACTGTGACCTACACCGGAATGCCGTTCACACCCGTCATAGAGGCAGAATACGAGGACCGTACGCTCAACGAGGGTTACGACTACACGGTAGATTATCAGGACGCTGTAACACCCGGCATAGCGTCTGTGCGCATAACCGGAATAAACAGCTTCAAAGGCACAAAGACGCTGAAATTTAAGATACTTCCGCCGAAATCCACGTTAAAGGGACGTAAGGTCAAAAATGAAAACCGCGCCACGCTTACATGGTCAAGGCCAGGCGGTATATACCCCAATTATGAGGTACAGGCGGC